>Ga0315315_10000124_pt1 | contig 55364 bp, 76 predicted proteins | sample M140m3416metaG_FD_203699 | JGI IMG/M metagenome (GOLD analysis project Ga0315315, IMG submission 203699) | Ammonia-oxidizing marine archaeal communities from Monterey Bay, California, United States - M1 40m 3416 | ecosystem: Environmental > Aquatic > Marine > Intertidal zone | place: USA...
CTTCAAATTCATTATAAACACTAAGTTTATCTTTGTCTATTTTTTTATTATACAAATGAGCTACTTTATATTTATTCTTCATAAATACATATTTTTGCCAATTTTTTGGATATTCCTTTGCAACTGTTCTTTTAAAATCTCTTATTGCTGTAAATGTCCATAGTTCTCTATTTTTAAATCTATATTTAGTTGACCAATTTGTATAAAATATTTTTCCTATATTACCATCAGTTTCCCAGTTTTTATTTTGTAAAACTTTTCCGTACTGTTTAGATAGTGCATAATTAGTATTTATGTTATTACTTGGTTTACATGTACCTATAAATAAATAACCTAAAGAATCAGGTAATTCAACTCCATCTCTATATTCAATTACACCTTTCCATAATTTTTTGTTATAAATCTTTATAATACTTTTTAATTTATTATTGTCTATATTTTTATAAGCCGGGTATTTTTCCTTAAACTCATTAATTAAGTCAGAATTTAATAACCCTAGTTTCTTTTCTCTATATCTAGGTGCATTTAAATCTGGCTTCTTAAAATTATTTATCATAGCTACATTTATAATTTACAAAAAAAACATCACTTATAAAAGTTAAATTGATAATGTTTATCATGGGGAAAAAGTTAATTCACAAATATTACCTTTTATAGGATCTTGAAGTTCTAATTTTCCTGATCTTTTATTTCCAACAAACTTATTATGTGTATGCCAATAATCTGATCTTGAAAGACTTGGTAAAGTTTTATGTATAAAACCTGTATTTTCATTAGCAGTTATATATTCAACTCTTTTATTACTATGAAAATGCCCAGTAAATAATGTTCTATTTTTAGACTTTCCCCATTTCATAGGAAACTCAGTTGCATAAACTAAAGGTGTATTTTTCTTATTAACGTCTCCATGTTCAAAAGCATTAAAGTTTTCACCATATGTATGAACCTTTCTTTCTCCATATTCTACATCCCATTCTATCTTATCACTTTTAATTGTTTTAGACAATGCATGTGCAAGATGAAATGAAGATAATCTATCATGATTACCTGGAATATAAACTACTGTAAGTTTTTCACAATATTCATTAAGATAATTTATAGACCAATGTATTGCATCAAATGCTTGAATATATGCTTCCGGAGCAGTAGAACTATTATCAACAAAAGTACCACTTGTTGTTGTACCATTAAAAGTATCCATGTTAATAAGATCACCACCAACAACATAAAATAAATTTTCAATATAGTGAGATGCAGAGGCTCTTGTAATAAGACTTATAATTGTATCTTCAAAATCTTTATCTATTGTATAGTTACCTTCTTTACCAAAATGTATGTCTTGTAATGACAATACACCACAAACTTTTATTTTATCATTTGAGTGTAGTTTTACTTTAGGTAGTTTATAACTTTTAGGTTTCCATTTGTCAATTAACTCTTGGATTAAAGTTTCATTATCAAATCTTTTCCTTGTTACTAATGCAGAAACTCTCCAATGATCTCCCATTTGTTTATTCCAATAACTGGAAAGCTTCCAAATATTTGTATCAATTTTTAAAAGTTTTACTATCTCATCTGCACTTTTTGGTTCTTTATCTGTTTTAGCTTGAAATCTTGCTTCTCCAGCTTCTATGTTTACAGCTTGTGTATAATCACCGTCTTCTTCTAATTTTTGAATTTCTCTTTTTCTACCGGCTTCATCTCTTAATTCTTTTCTTATCTCTAGCCATTTTTCAACTGATATACCACATCTTTTAGCTGAAATTTCAGGAGATTTTTTTTGTTTTAGTGACTCCTCCACTAATTGTTTTAGACTCTTCATGGATAATTTTATTTATCAGGACACGTAATATACAAAAATATTTTAACAATTTTTTTACTAAAAATAAAAAAGGGAGCTCTAGATTACTAAAGCTCCCCCAACGTTTGTGATAGAAAACCAACAAACCATCACTTGTTGTTATATTATTTAAGTGTTGTAAATTTTACTGCAACACTTGTACATTCCGCGCCTGTAGTACTACTAGCAACTATTCTTACAGAATATTCATGCAATGGATATAAACCTGTTAATACTTCTTGAAATTCAGATTCTACAGCATTACTATAAATCTGATACTGAGTTTCACCCGCTGTAATATCTAATATTTGAACTTGGAAACCACCTGCATTCTGAACAGCATATTGTGACCAAACTAACCTTGCAGATTCAGCTCCAATTTCAATAACATTTAATCCTAAAGGAGCATGAAATTGATCTGTATATGCACAATCATTCCCTGATACAGCTATTTGTACTAACTTCTGCATGGTAACTAACATATTTTCACCTTTTTCAACAGTAATACATTGACTGTTTGCAGATGTACTATTTATTAAATTTTGTATTGAAGCTTTTTGTTCTTCAAGAATATTTATTTGCTGTGTACTAGCATCAATTTGATCTGTTAAATTTTGGATCTCTAAAATTAATTCTTCACATGTTGCCATTTTACTTCATTTATTAATTTATACTATGATTCTGCTCCACATTGTTTTTGATATATTGCTTGCACTTCTTGTAAATTTGCTACAAGCTCTTTTATTTCTACAGAAAGCACTTCTATTTGTGAGTCAATTTCTTCTATTTGTTTTTCATATTGTGCAATTAATACTTCACCATAACAAAAAGTATAAGTTTCTCCACAGTGTATTACACATTCTTCACATATAACTTCTGAACATTGTGTACCTTGTGAACACTCTGTATATGAACATGGGGTGTTTAAAGCACTATCTTGACATCCGCAAGGTTTATTATTACATTTTGAACAATTACAACTCATTTTAATTTATTTTAATTTATTTTATCCTGGGCAAGCAGTTTCAGGTAAACCACATGTTGTATAACCTAATGCATTTAATAATCTTATTACTACTGGGTTATCTTCATTTCCTGCACTTCTTAATTGAGCCAAATAATTATTTAAGTGATATACAACTCTTCCGTTTCCAGACATGCTTTTATATAAACCTTCTATTTGTGTACCACCGGCAGTTGCAGCACCAAAATATGGATTCACTCCTGTTGCAACACCAGATAATAAATTACCTGTAACATCAGTAGATGTTTGTACACCATAATTAGCTGCAGGAATCATATTACCTGCATAAGCCGCTAAACCATGTAATATAAAGGCTTGATCTTTACTAGCACCTGCATCACCAAGGTTTGGATTTGTTACTGAATCATAATTAGCTAAACTAACAACATGATGAACTATTCCTTGAGTATATTCCATTTGACCTAACGCAAAACCTCCACTCACTAGATTTTGAGCCCATGCACTAACTTGTGAGTTGGTGGTACATACATCATGTAAAGTTTCATAATCATCTTTATACTCTGTAGTAGGTTGTAATGGTGGACCATTAAATCCAGTTGCCAATGAGTCCGCATGATAGTCACCTCCTGTTGCATTTCCAGTAAGAACAATTACAGCTGCATAATCTATAGTATCACTTACAGCTGGCCCTTGTCCAGCTGCAGGTACACCCCAATTACCAGGTACCGTAGATATAGTATCCCATGCAGGATTATGTGCATAACTTTGACCCTCATCTCTTATTGCTCTATGATATCCTAAATATCTACCACTTGTTGTAGGTAATACATACCAGTTAGCTGGATTTATTGATCCTATCCCACTAGGAGGGTTTCCACAAGCATTTTTTAGACGTACAATCATTGTATTAATTTGATTCTGCAAAGTTGCTAGAGAATCATATAAATTATCATTAAATGAACCTGTATCAATAAATACAAAAACAGGAACATCTTGACATTCTAAGTTTGTATCTGGATGTTGTAATTGCAATGGTACAGTATAAGTATTACCGTAACTTGCATTATAACATGCTGCACTTCCTGCCGGAGAAACTTTTAAATCAAATGTAACACCAAATGTATCTGTACCATCTGATGTATATACAAATTCATTACCTGGATTAGTTGGATTTAAAGTTTGAGTTTTTACAAGTTGACCAAATGCAGGTGTACTATCTATAGATATAGTTGGACCACCTTGACCTAAAATATAAGGAACTTGGAATCTAAGTATAGATCCAGACTCAGTACATCCAAGTAAATTTAAATCATCTACAAGTAAAAATGATGGACATTCACATGATAATAAAATTCTTTTAATTACATATTTTTGCGTAGTTGCAGCTGTATTAGGATTTCTTTCCCATAAAGCATAAAGGTATTTTTTTACACCTATTACTTCATATTCTCCTAAATAAAACCAGTATGAATCTGTTGTTGAACCCAGATATGACTGACCATTACTCTCTAAACTATGTTTTGATACTAACTGACCTGCAGGAGCCATAGATCCAACATCATAAAATGCAGAACCTAATGAAGAATTTGTATTTATATTTTGTCTTCCCATTTGATCTGCTATTACAGTTATAACTTTTGTAGCATAATCATATCTTAAAATTAAGGGAGACGAATAAATACTACCTGTTGTAGACGCATTTGTAGTATTTACAACTTCAAGTTTCAAATATGTTGATTCCATATTAGCACCTAATGCGGTTATTTCTGAATAATTAGTAATATCCACTGCTCCAGAATTATATTGTAATTTTTTAGATAAAAATCCTGCACTATTAGGGTTGTTTGCATCATCAGATATAAGAGAAGGATTCTGCCAATTTCTGCCATCTTCACTTACAGATGCTTTTATTTCTATGTCTGCAACACTCTCAAAATAACCACCATTAAGAACTTTATATGTAGCTCCTAATCCTGTAGGATTAATATTTTCCCATGAACCAGCTCCTGAAGAAGCATTAAATTCTACAAAGCTCTGTGGGGATGATGGAACTAAAGGCATTGTCAATGGACGAACATTATCTGCACCTGCTGTAGGAGTATCATTATTAGTAATTTCTTGATATATATCAGTAACTGAAAAACCAGGATTTCCACTACCGTCATCATTAGTTCTAATAAAAACTCTATTGTTTTGATTACCACCTTCTTCTGTAATTATACCACCTGCGTATATTAATATACCAGAACCTGCTTGTTGATTATATGATGCAATATTTTCTGCTACATCATTACATAAAGCACCTTGACCTTGAATTTGAGCTTCATCACAATCACTGTATGGAGCTGATCCAGTACCACTTGCTTTTAACTGAATTTTATAAGCTATGCCTGGTGATAATCCTCCTATAGTTATTGAATTTGCACCAAGTGTTGGCGTGTAAGTTTGTGTACTAACTGTTGCACCAGTTTGCATATTTATTAATAGGATCTGGTAATTAAAGTTAGGTGAACTTGCTGTATGATTAAAACCAACAACGGCATCTCCGCCAGGTGTAGCAGTTACAGTGAAGTTTGAAGGACAATATACATTAGATGCCGTTACAGCTGTTTTAACTACTTCACAGTTTGAACTTCCATCTGAAGCTTCTACTCTAGCAGTAACTGTAACAGTTAATGGAACCCCACTTACATCCAAAGTACCAAGCGGTGCTATATTAAATGTAGCGTTATTAAGAAAGGAGTTTACAAAATTAAAATTTGAATTAATTTGATTAACACCATCAGTAACAACGTAACTTGAACCATTATCAACAAAATTTGCTGGTAATTGTGAACCTACAAGACTCACATCAATAGATAAAACAGTACCATTAGGATCAGTATTAACTTGAGGATTTATAAATAAATCAAAACCGTCACAGGAAGCACTATCACAACAATTATTTTGAATATTAGTTATTGCAGTATGCATATCACATATTGCAATCCATTGATTTTGATTTATTTGAGCTAACGTTGAGGCATTACTTTGCCATCCTGGTATAGAACCGTAATTACCTGCTGTACCTGATAATACTGAAGTTGTACCAGTTATACATTGAGCAGATATTGCACTATTTATTTGTTGTACAGTTCCAACTACAGATCTATAACTACAAAAATCTTGTTCTAAAGCAGATAACAATGTAGAAGTTGGAACAAGTGTTCCTTGACCTTGACCATCTACAAATAAACATGAAGATAATATATCTGGATCAGAACTACCTGCTGGTGTACATGGAAGTACGCATGCTTCTAAAATATCAACTCTTGTTTCAAGATTTAAAATATTTTGATTTAATAAACTTATGCTTGCTATATTATCACATATTTTATTACCAATTAATGTTGCCCACTCATATACCGGAAGTTGAACAACTAAATCACCTAAAGGATCTGCATATTGTAAACATGTGGGAAGAGGTAAATCAGGAATAGTTCCACCACCACCAGATTGGTTACAAATATGATCAACAATTGCTTGAATTGTTTGGGTTAATGTTTCTGGAGTAGCTTCAGGTTGAATACATTTTAAATCTAAACCACTTAAATCTGGTTCACAACATGCTGCTTCGGCTAAATCACATATTTCTTTTGCAAGTCTTGCAATAACGTCACTTACCGTATCACCTGTACATAAATCAATACAGTCTAAATTAGGACCTTGCCATACAACACAATTAGATGAAATTGGTGAACAAGGTGATGTATTTCCGTTAACTGGTATCATAAATAAATTTTTATTTTGCTATTTCATTGTGTGTACAATATAATATACAATTTTTTTAATAATCTAACAAGTAGTATTTCAATTACATGTTATAAGTTTACTTTTAAATTCTTCTTTGTTTTCATATGATTTACTTTTTAAATCTTGCCAATCACATAAATATTTTTTTATAGTAGCAGATTGAGTATCTTGATAACAACATTTTGATATACCAAACCTATCTGCTTTAAAGTCTTTATATATTGCATCAGCAAAAACTCTTTCCGTTTCTATTTTTTTTACTAGATCAATTTCTTCTGATGCCATTTTTTCTTGCTATTTGGATATTTTTAGTTAAACTACTATTAAATCCTGTTTTTTTATTTTTGCTATTATACTTTGTTAAACATGTTTTGTGAACTAAAGAACCATCTGCTGCAGTTGTTTTTTGACATCCGCAAGAAAATCCTTTACTACATTCTTTACATTTACTCATTTTTTTTGGTTTTTAAATATTAACATCCTTTTGTTAAACAAGTTAATTTATTTAATTTTTTTAATGCGTAATTATATAAATCCATACCTTTTGATGGTGAGTTACAATACTCAACATTTGCTACTGCAGCATCAATTAACGTCTTTATAAAATGCATTTCATCTAATAATTCTTTTTTAGTAAAGTCAGGTTCACAAGGATGTACATCAATATTACATAAAACATCATAATAAATACACATAATTTTACAAATTCTTAGGGTGTTGTATTCTACATATACTTTATCATTTGGTGAAACACTGTATTTTACTATATATACACCATCAGGTAATGAAACATTTTTTGTACCGCAATCTTGTGTTTGATATTTTAAATCACATCCATTTAAATGTAAACTAAAATTTGTAGTAGTAGGTTCTATTAGTACAGGAGCATTAAATCCCGGTACTGTAATTAAAATTTCAGGACAATCAACAGGTATCAATGAAGAGTATTGACTAGTGTCTAAAATTGACAGAACATCACAGTTTGCCGTCTTGGGAATTTCTAAACTTAAGATATGTTTATCAGCCATGGAATATGGGTTATATTATATTACAATTATAATATACAAAAAAAACTAGGTATAAAAAAGAAAAGGTGGACAAAATCCACCTCTTCTATAATTTATGATATTTAAGAATTATTACTTTTCTTGTTCCTTTTCACCTTGGCATAGGAATCTTTCAATTTCTATACCTGTACCCATTTCATTTAATAGATCTCCTAGTTTTGAAAATGAATCATTCATAAAGTCATCTCCATCACTTCCTTGCTCAACAAAGAAATTGTATATGTACTGATCATTATCAAATACTCCTGTTGGGTTATTAAACCTTGGAACAGAATGTTGAAGAGTATATACTTTGTATAAAGAACTTCTATCAACTGCATTAATAATATCAGAGCTATGCTCAATTTCTCTCATTCTAGAAGAATCTTTAGCACCTTGACTTAATGGATTTTGTCCATATCTTTCAGTCATTATTAATTCTCTAAGAACTGTTTCTCCTGATGTAGTAGCCATTCTTCCTGGTGTTCCAACAAAAACTCCACAGTCGTTACATGGATCTCCTGTTTCATCAAGAACTGACATTATAATACTGATTGGTTCTAATTCATAATGATCTCTAGTATCAAAAGAACAGTTACCAAATTTAGTATCTACATATCCACTTACTACTTTTAATGTAGCAGTCATGTTAACATCAGTTTCTGGAGAATCAGTAGGAGTGTAAGTTCCATCTAATACTTCAGCAATTGTAAATACTGTACCACCTGGGTTAGCTGTTGTAACAACAACAATTCCACCATTTGGATCTTCTTTTACAAAAGGAGAAATTAATGGATCTCTAAGTAGCATATCAGCAGCCTTAGCTAATGCAACAGCTGGATCTAAATATTCTTGTTCTGATCCTGGAGTTCCATCACCTGGGCTACAACATAAAGAAGGAACATCTCCTGCAGCAGCATCACCTGAGCTATCACCGATTGCATAAGCATTATGATTTAAAAATCTTAAAGCTGGAGATCCTTTGATATCCATTCTTAAGAATAAATTTTCACCACATGGTGCACATTTGTGACCTACAGTAATTTGTGCACTTGGTAAAGCACCTTCATCTATTTCTGTAATTCTTAAACCAGTAACGTATCTTGCATTGATACCTTTAGTTTTAGCTGTTTCAGTATAACCACCATGACCTGGGTTATTACCAATTTTATCTTTTGTAGATGTTAAAATGGTAGCACCTGGTTCAAGGTGTAAAGAACCTACAGCAAAATAACCTGGCCCTCTGTCTCTAAAAGACGCTGGGACATCATTTGCTATCCAGTTTTTTTCGTAAACTCCAACTTGTCCAGCTGTTAATTGTTCAGTTGCGGTTTCTTCAGATCCTTTTAATACAAGGAAACTTTTTTTAAACGCATGATTAAAATATGACATAATAATTTGTTTTTTTTGTTAATAAATAAAAATTGTACTATTCATTTGTATAATACATATATAATATACAAATATTTTTAATATATACAAACATTAATTTGATCTTTCTGCAGCTTGCTGATCTCTTTGAGATTGACTAAATTCACTATAGTCACCTGCAAGTATAGCTGCTGTTTCATCAATTATCAATTCTACAACATCATCCTTAAAATCAGATTCAACATCTACCGGAGGAATTATACCTGTATAAGGATTAGCAATTCCAGCAAATTCTATATAAGTTGGTCTTTTATAGTATGTTAAAATTGGTTTTACAATTGTAAAATCTTTGTTTTTGTATATTCTAATTTTGTTATCTAATATTGTACAAAAAGTTTCAGCCCAAGTAAAATCAGGTCTTTTAAGAGGATCTCTCATAATAAGATTAACGTTTGCTTCTTCTGATAAGTATACTGTCATAACTCTAGGTTCTGGACAGCATTCATCTTTTGCATGTGCTGTTACTCTTTTAAATTCAAGATATTCATCAACTGGAAAATTTGTGGTCTCAAAATAATCATCTTCTTGAATACCGTTTAATTCTAATTCTCTAAGAAGCGTTTGCATATCATCAATTCTTCTTTTAGAATATTCATCACCTTCCTTATAGATATTTCCTCCATGAAGCTGCCTTCTTGACCATTCAACTTGAGCTTTATTGAAAGCTTCAACTATTTGCCAAGTTTCAATATTATCATAGTCATTACTAGCTAACTTATTTAATCTTTGTTTTACTTTTAATTGTACAGTTTGATTATTCATATCTTATGACCAGTATGGTTCAACTTTTTTCATTATTGAATTTAAAGTTTCTTCATGTTCTGGGTTTTTTAAAAATGTTAAAACTTCCGCTGGTCTTTTTCCTAATTTTATTGCACTATCAAGTGTTTCAATCCATCCACTTTGTTTTGGTGTAATAAATCTATAAAACATTGCATCTTTTATAAGGGCTCTTATTTTTAAATCTTCCATGTCTGATTTACAGGCTTCTAAAAAAGATTCTGCACATCTCTTTTTATTTGATTCACCACCTTCACCGTTTATAAATAAATCCATATTTTCATATAAAACATCTACCGGAGTACCTTTAGTGTATTGTGTGCTATCAATATCAACAACTTTAGCAACATAAAATAATTTATTATTATTTTTTTCATATAAATTTTCAAGTTTAGATAATGCTTTATTTCTTAACTTTTTATATTCAGTTCTTGTTGATACTGTTTCTTCTAATTGATCAAGATAAAACTTCTGTGGATTTGGACTTTTTTGTAAATCTTTAAATGATTTTGCAACAATTGAAAAACCACCTGCTTTTATTGCATAAAGTTTAATTAAATCATAAGGATCTTTAACAGGATCTAAAAATACAGGTTCATTACCACATCTAATACTAATCTTAGACCAAAACTTATGATTATCAGGTTTTAATAATGTAAGCTTATTCCAAAATTCTTTATCTTCAGGATCAACTATATTAGCTGCTAATTCTGCTTCTAATTGTGAAACAGCTTTTCTAATTGCTTTTATAGCTATTTCTTTTTCACCTGGAGGTAGTAATTTAATTTCAGGAGCAAATTCATTTAGACCAGTTACGTATCTTTTTACTCCATTCATTTCTAAACATGCTAAATTCTCTTCATGCCATACTCCATCATGCAAAGCCATTCCATAATTTTCTAATCCCATATTTTGTTTATCAGAATTAAAATAAGGACGTATTGCTAAGGTACTGTCTTTTCCTTGCTGGTATTTTTCTACTATTGTGTAATCTTCTATTGTGCTTTTCATTTTTATTTGGTTTTTAAATTATTAATTTAACTCAAAAGTACATAATTATGTACATTTATTATATTAATATTTCTATTAGTAAGTTTTACCTTACTAATAAGTTATTTGAGTTAACTATTTGGGTTCCTCTGAATTTTCTTGCATAACTTGATCAAAAGTAACATATGTTTGAAAAATAGTAGACATAGCTGCTTCAAGTGCCGCTTCATTCAATCCTATTTTGTTATAATAGACCGCTGAATAATTTACAACACAGTCTCTAATATCGGCTGCTTTACTTTCTAATTCTTCAGCAGCAACTTTAAGTTGACTAACCGCATCTTGTCTTGATTGAATTCTATTATCAAGAGAATCTAACTGCTGCTGTAACTCAGCAGATCTAGCTTCATAAACTTCAAGTAATTTATTTAGAGCATCTATCTCAAGTTGCAAACTTGCTAGTTCTCGTTGATATTCATCTATACTTGCTTGTACACTCGCAATGTCATTTCTTAAACCTTCAGCTTCTTTAATTGCTTGTTGACAGTCTTCATTTGGTTCAGCTTGTTCTGCACAACCAAGTTTTTCTTGTAAAGATTTGTTTTCATCTAAAGCTTTATTCAGACTAACTAATTCTTCAGAGGCAGTTTGCAAACTTTCTGATACAGATTGATAATCACTCTCTTTATCTTTCAATTCTGACTTTGTATCGGCTACCTGATTCACACTTTGTTTATAATCATCAGTTACACTATCCCTTTCTTTTTCAAGAGGAGGTAGTGAATTTTCTAAACTTTTCTGTTCAACTTTAGCGTCAGAAGATTGAACCAACGCTAGACCAAACGCATATAGCTCTGGTCCTATTGTAACTTCATGATTTGAGCTAATAATTAAAGCAGGTCCTTCAAAACCTTCAGTACCACATAAGTCAGCATTTGGAGATCTTAAAGTTTCTAAGCACTCATTTTCTTCACTGCAAAATACAGGAATACCAATGACATACTTAAAACCAACGCTTGCACCATGTGCTATTGCTTGATCTACTGAAACGTAAGTTGGAACATTCATTGCTCCACCACCAACGTTATTCACATTTATTAAATTTGCAGGTGCATATTGACCTTTCGGTTTATTACTGAAAGTTCCTATTCCTGGATTTCCTTGATTTATGGCTTTTTTTCCTGTTAGATATTTATAAGCCGGTCCTCTGTTATATTTTGGATTTTTTGGCATAGTTTCTAAGTTTTAAATATTAATAAAAAAAAGGGGAGAAGTTAATCTCCCCCTAATTAAGATTTGTTAGAATGATCCTCCAGTAACTGGATTTCTCATTACAATTTTTAAAACCTTAGTTGGATCTTTCACCCATATAGCAGGCATGGTTTGTGTCATCATAACACGGTATCCATTAAAGTTGCCTGATGATGCAAATCCTTGAGTTCTTCCCATGTAGTCCATAGTACCATTTTGGTAGAACCATTTCAATGCATTATCCCATGATAACTTCAATAAGAAAATGTTGTCATTTCCTTCATCGGTTACATCAAAAATGATAAAGCTAAATGAGCTTAATGGTCTTCCATCAATTAATGGATTCTCAATATCATTTGTATGTAAGTTATCAAAAGCAGGGTTAAGTACAAACTTAACGTTAGCTAAGAAAGGAATAGTAAAGCTAGTATAAGCAAAACCAAAGTCTAAGTCCATTCCTTGCCCAGTAACTGCACCAATGTCAGTTGCATTCTGAGTTAAACCTGAACCGTATACTTCATTAGCAATAGCTTTATTAATCATTTGCATACCACCAATACCTGTTTGAACAACAAGTTTTCTCTGTGGGTCTGGACCTTTAAATTCAACTTTACCTTGGTAAAAGTTATAAAGTTCAGACTTAAACATATCAAGAGAAAAAGATGATTTGTTATATACTCTTTTAAATGAGTTATCAAGCTGTGACCAAAGACCAACAGATAATCTGATATCATCTGGACCATCTTGCTTAATTCTACCACCTTTACCCCACATAAGGTAAGTCTCAATATCATTTGCAATTTTAGATAAATGAGCTGCTTCCATGTTTGTTAAGAATGTACGTGTTAACGTTCCATTTTCAAACGCATCTCTAGCACCTGATTTACCCATGCTTCCTACTAAATCTTCAATTGAAGATACAGAAGGATTATTAGGATCTTGGTCAAAATTTCTCCAGATCTCTGTTACAGGAACAGTACCATCTGCATTCATTCCACCTTTAATCATTAGATCAGCTCTAGAAGAAATTGAATAATGTACGTGAGCTTCAGCACCACCAACATAGTTATAGAATTCTCTGAATCCAGAACCTGTTTCAATGTCACTAAATCTTTCACCATACTCACCTCTTGCAGAACCTTTTCTAAAGTATTTAGTTCCTTCTTTTAAGTATAAAGATGCATCTAAAGTAGCTGCACTATTATTGTTTACTAACTGTACAGTATATACCCATCCGTCACCAGCTTGGATAATATCATCAGCAGTAATATACAATTCTAATCCATTGTATTTGTCATAGGTGATAATATCACCATGACCAAATGCTCTTTTAGATAATTTAATTTTAAATGTTGTACCATCTATACCAAGATTTTCTGATCCTTCAATGTTACAAACTACGAATGGTAAATCTTGAGCAACAGGTGTCTGCCATTTGTATTCACCTCTTGCATTATCTACCAAAATTGTATTCTTTCCACCAAATGAAGCCATTTGATATAGAGGCATTTCAACTTTTTGAGTCATTGCCCATAAATCAACAGGTCCCATGTCCATAGGCTCGGCAGAACCAAGCATATTAGTCAAGTGATAAGAATCAACATGAGAACTAGCTTTGTAACTAGTGTCTCTTAGGAATATTCCATTATTTAAAACTGGAGTTGCCATAATTGATTGTTTTTAGTTATTAATTGTTTATTTGTTGTTTATATTTAATTGTTAATTAAATGCGTTTAAATATGTTTGTTGCTCTTGGTATCTTTCTTTTAGATGACTTAGAATTTTTTTCTTCTTGTTGAACACCTAAAGAATTTCCACCAGTATTTGACTGTTCTGTTTTTAGTTTACGTACAGTTTTTTCTACAGCTCCTTGTGCACCTTTTTCCATAACCTTTGCCTTATATCCATTAGGATCAGACAATAACCATAGTGCTTCTGATATCAATGTGTAATTTGGTTCTACAAATTGATATTTTTCTAACAGGTGACCTAATAAGTTAGTGTTTTTTCCACTTACTGATGGATATGATGGTTGAACTAAACCGTTATATAACATAGACTGTGTTTTTTTATCTAGTTTAATTTCACCTAATGTTCCTTCTTTTAAAGTTTCATAAACACTATGCATGTATTGTTTAGATGCGTTTTCTTGTTGTGCTTTTCTCATTTCTTGTTCTTGCAATTTTCTAGCAACAACCTTTTCTTGCATCTTATCTAACTTAGGTTTAAACTTTGAAGCTTGTTTTTCAAGATTTCCTAAATCAGCCCAAACTTCAATTTCTTCTCTAATTTCTTCATCATTCCCAAAGCCTGTAGCTTTTAGATATTCTGTAATAATTTTTACTTGATCTCTTTCACTTTTAACATCTAATGCTCTGCTTTCTTCAACACTTGCTAAAGTTGCAAATAGACCTTTCATATCCTGACCTCCATCAGCAACATATCTTGCTGCTATCTGTAATTCAGTTGGTAAACTTTCAAAGAACTGTCTTGGAGTTTCATTTCTAACTTGATTTGCTTTTTCTTCCAGGTTAGCTTCTATCAACTCCTCAAAATCTTTTGCTGAGTATTCTTCAAGAGGTTTGTCATCATCAAAAGGAACAATTTTATCCTCTTTTATTAATTTAGAAAAAACATCAGATATTCCACTAATTGTTTTTCTACCTCTTTTAGGTTTATCCTCTTTTTCTTCTTTAGGCTCCTCATTTAATGCTTCAAATACTTCATTTACTGCTTCAGCAGTTTCAGTTTTTGATTCTTTTACATCTTCAGCAGCTTCTGTAACATCTGTAACTTCTTCAGATACTACTTTAGTTTCTTCTTTGGTTTCTTCTGTAGTAGGTTCAGTAAATGAAAAATCTACTTTATCCTGTCTGGTAAACATATTTGGTTTTTTTTCAGATTCATCTGGTACCGTTATGCTACTAGCATCTGCTCCAAATATCTCATCAATATCAATGTTTACTGTTTCTACTTTTGTATCCACGGTTGCGTTTTCTGTACTCATAATATTTAGTTGGTTTTATTATTAAACAATGTTTACATATACAATATAAAAAATCTTTTCTAAATTAAACTTATTTAATTTTAATTAAAAAATCTTTTTGTGCAGTATATAGCTATAATTCTAAAGGGTTATTTCTTTTTGTCTTTTTTATCCTTTGGAACATCATATTTATTTTTATTTTCTCTTGCTATTTCTAAGTTTTTATTAGCTACATCTCTTTGTGCTAAAATCTTTTCTCTTTCAATTTGCATTTTATCTTTATCTAAAGAACTTTTTATAGCAAACTGATCTCTTTTCATATTCATTTGATCTTGATACTGTTCACTTTTTTGAATTTTTTCAAGACTATCCATATAATCAGACTGTTTATTTTCATTAATATCTTGCATTGCTCCATATCCAGCAGATCTAATTTCTGCAACAGTTATTTTATTTTGTCTTTCTTTATCAGCTTCCTGTTGTTGCATTTGAAGTTTCATTTGCTCTTCTTGCTGTTTAGCTTGAATTTGCTGTTGTTGCATTTGCTCTTGTTGTTGCATTTGCTGCTGCCTTTGCATTTCTTGCTTCATTTCAGCATCTTTAAGAATATCACTAACTTCAGCTATTGACTCTGCTTTTATAATATTACCTAGATCATAAATACTAGCACCTGTTGTATTATTTGTAAGTGCCATTTGTTTTAATTGATCTAAAATAGCTCTATGATTTGTTCTAGTTGTTGCAAATACATTAAAATCTCTAAGTAGTAAGTCTGTACCATTTATAGTAAAGTTTACTTTTTCAGCTTCAGAAGATATATATTGTAATCTTACACTTGGATTAGTGCTATAATAAAATTGTGCTAGATCTGTTCTCATCTGGTGAACTCTAGGCATTAGATTATCTGAGTGATTATTAAAATAAGTCTCTGTTTGTGCATATGATTGATTCATTGCTTGAACAACTCCTGTAGCCGTTTGCTGTGCTACAGGTGCTCCAAGTCTTTGTGGATTTACACCTATTGCATCAAAAGCTTGTTGTTTAAAGTAATTAGCAAGTTGTATTCTTGACATTAATCTACCACTCTGCTCCATATTAAGAGTTTGATAGTGATTAAAATTAGTAGCGTTTTCTGTATTGGTAATAGAAGTATCTAAAGGTAGCATTTGGAAGTCTTTCATTGCTACATAAGCTTTAGCATAATTTGATTTACCCCAATCTTCACCCATTGAATGACGTGGTAAAGCATTTTGATCAAACATGATTACTGTACCTAATTCATCAACTAATATGTCAGCTATTTGATTATTTACCATATTGTATCCAACTTGATAAGCTTTCATTAAATCAACTAATGATGTTGATTTAGTATTTCTATCTGAAAACACTCTACCTTCTACAGGTAATTTGCAACCGTATAAGTTATTATCTCCTTTAAATTGGAAAGGAACTCTTCCTGGTACTGTTCTATTAATTCCTACATATATAGGATTTACATTGTCTCCTACATTTGTTCTCCAAAACCCAGGTAAATTTGGACCAATCTTTACACCACCCCACACTTCATTTATCCAAATCCAATCAATATGTTCTCCTTGTAATAAATTTTCCTTCTTTTTATTTTTAAATATTGATGTGTCATAAACAGGCTTTTCTGTCACCTTATAAGTTTCATCTATAATTTCTTGTATGATTTCTCCATCTTCTTTAATTCTTGTAAGATGTCCTACTTTTCTTTGAGTTTTCCAATATACTGTTGTAACTCTCATTAGTTCTCCATCACCCCATGTTCCAACATCTTGACCTTCATCTAATATTTGATTTAGTATATCACCACCTCTTGCTGGATCATTTGACCAATTACTTACATATTGTCTATAAGGTAATCCAGGCATATTAGTATTCCATTCATGAGATTTAGAAGGATCATAATATGTACCATCATTTTGATATCCATTTACTTGATACATTGCTGATTTAGCAGGATAAATCTTCTGTAAAGACTTTAATTGCTTTTCATCCATTAAGTATCCATATTTATCTATGACATCCGCTACAGTCATTAAATCAACTTTACCTACATAGTTACCATCAGCAATATATCTTACATCTGGTGATTTTTGATAAAATGTTAATACAGGATTCCATAATTCAATATCATAGTCATCTTCCATCATTTTAAAATGCCAAAACTCTCTATCAGTAATAAGCATATCACGGAATGCTCTTTCTTCAAGTTCATGCATTTTGAATCTTTCTTCATCAACATTTAATTGATGAGACGCCCACTCTTCAACCATACTTCTATAGTCTTTACTAAAAAAGTCTTCTATTTCTGGTAATGATTTAATTTTATCAGGGCTAAGTTCTTGTTGTGCTTGCTCAGATTCTAAAGAAACACCCATCTGAAGCATTTTAGCAACAATCTTTGCTGATGCATCTGCCAATAAATTTTCTTCAACCATGGCTCTTTTCTGCTCTAGCATTTCATTATATGATAAATCATCAACAGCTCTAAACTGAACTTTTGTAAATCTTTTAGAAAATTCACCACATAATACATTTACAACGTTAGGTATAATAGGATAGAATTTTAATTCTAATGCTGATTCATCTTCTTTAGTAAGCACATCCATTAAATTGGACATTTCATTTGCTTCATCAATTATATAATCTGATTTATCAATTATACCTTTTGCTAATTTGTAATTTTTTAAAAGTTTTCTGGCATTAAGTTTTAAAAACTCCATTCCTTGTAGTTCAAGCCAATCTATATTCCAAGCTGCCCAATCTGCATTTTTCTTCTTACTAGGTAAAAACTGTATGGGTTGTGTTAAGCTTGATGTAGTAGGGTAACCTTTCTCTGCTTTAGCACCACCTTTTAATTGCATTGCGTTTAATACTTTCATAATTATCTTAAGTTTTTAAATCCAGATCTTTTAACTTTTTTGTGCGTACTTGTTTTACGTCCAAGGTTTTTAAAGGGACTATATTTTAATTTATACAAATTTTGTGAATTTTCCAAAGAAATCTTAGTATCAGATTCTTTTCTTTTACTATATCCTCTATTTGCTTGTTGAATCTTTGAAAATGCAACTAATGCAGAAAATGCAACCAATCTATCTACATTGACTCCAGGTTGATAAGCTAACATTTCTTTTAGTAACATTGGATCCGGTATTCTATCAATACCTAATACTTTTTCTACGGTATCTCCATTATCATCCATTTTCTCATCAATCTCTTCTCTTAAAAATTCAATAGCATATGATATTAAATGACTCTTAAATAAAGTTCCTGTATTTTTCCAACCATATTCTTGAAACACATTAGAGTTAGATCCTAAATCTTTTAAAAATACCATTTGCTGTCTAGGAACTAAATACTTTTGTTTCTTTTTTGATATCATATAGTTTATAAAATGAGATATATTATTTTCCACAACGGTCCATGCGTTATACCATTCTATAATTTTTTCTAATTGCTCATGTGTCTTGTTGATATCATCATATCTACCACACCATGCAGCAACAATTTTATCTTTCTCTACAAATGTTTCTATTTCCCCATAACTTTCTTTAGTTACTTCAACTGGATTTTTATATACAAAAATACTACATAATGAATCAGATGTTGTAGTCTTACCTTCTGATACGGGGTCAATAGATGCATAATACATTGAAAACTCTGGATTTTTTACAGGTCTTTCCCATACAACCAAGCATCCAGTTTTATCATGCATTTTTTTATCTACAGGAAATCTACTTATAGGTAGTTTATTAGTTCTTTTTGCTACTATACCCTTCTCATCTCTATCTAAAGTTAAATGTTCAAATGAGTATTCTTTTCTTTCTATTTTTTTTAATTGTTTAGATATAATTGCTTGTGGAAATATAGATTCTTTTCTATATGCAAATGCTTCTGAAATATTTGTTGGCTTTTGAGATATTCTTAATTGATATTGTTCTGGAGTAAGTTCATTCTTCCATCTTTCCCTTTCAACACGTATAGCATCTAAAGCCTCTTCTATTTTGGAATTACCATAATCATCTATATAAGGTGGCATTGACCATTGCTCTGGTATAAAAAGCCCAGCATTTGCAATAGTCCCATCAGCATCCATAAGATCAGTTTCCACTTGATATATATCATTAGCTTTGGGATTTAATATCATTTCTTTTAGTGGATTACATTGATCTAAATCACCCACAGATCCGGCAGCTATAAAAACACCAGTAGTCATCATTCCTGAACTCATTGCTGGTCTAAGATATTCATAGGTATCCATCATTTTAGGTGCTATACCGGCTTCCTCATGGAAAAAGAGAGTTGTTGGACCACCAACACCAGTAGTTGCATTTTTTTCAAATGAAGCTCCTTGTATCTTTGATTTTAATCCTCTTGTTGTTTTTCTATTACCAACCCTTACTTCAATTTGTTGTTGCCATAATAAAACTTTTTCTGGATTACTTGGCCTATACCAAGCTGTATGCTCATTTAAAAAATCCCTATACTCATTTAAAAATTTCCATGAACCTTTATCATTTATATAATCTTTTAATGAAGCTCCTATCTTACAAACGCTACCTTCTTCAAACCAATACTGATTTATTATTTTAGCCATATGAAAATAAGATGATGCAATCTGTCTTTTCTTTAATATGGCACAATGTTTATTTTTAAGTTCTGCTAATATTTCATATAATGCCATATGATATTGAGCATCTCTTACTTTTGCAAAACCATATTTTTTTTCTTCTTTGTCATAGATAGGTAAAAAGTTTAACCACATATAATAGTCTCTTGTCAAATACCATGTTACTTTACCATGTGTATATATGACTCCATTTATACATTTTTCTTTTTCTTTATTCCAGTACTTTAAAAAATCTTTTGATTTAAAAGGACTTGAGCAATAGTAACCATCTGTATTAAAGTTTCTAGCTTCTTGGTTAAACTTAAATGCGTAATCATCAAATTTATACTTTCCAGGTTCTTTGAATAAATCTAATAAAAAATCAACAAAGCTTTCGTCAGATTGAAATGTAGTATAATCCCATTCACCATCTTTATATGTTGGTATTTTTCTTATCATTCATCTGATAATATTGCAAATATCATATCATTAGAAATAATAAAATGTTCTTCATCATTATGCTTCATTGGAATTAAATTAGCATTTTCTGAATACTTGACTGTATCACCAATATTAATATGATTTACAGCATCTCCAACAGCTATTACATGTGCAATATGTTCTTTGTTAATTGTGGTTTTTACAATATTAGTTCCAGGAAAATATTTACTTACTTCTTTTTCCTTTATTAATAACTTGTTCCCTATTGGTTTTACTTTCATTTTTTTTATTTTTTAAGGTTTCTAAATCTTCCCAGTATATAAATATATAGTCTCTATTATTTGACATAAACTCTAAAATAATTTTTTTCCGCCCAACTTGATGATAGTATTAGTTTAGATTTATTTTCAATTTTAGAATGTGCTGTATTATGTACAAATATAGTTCCAGGATTTATATATCTTACCATTTTTTCAGGAAATGTTTGCGGAAATAATAGAGAATTACTAAATATATAGTCTGCTTCTTTTACTAAATTCATGTGATCAAATATATCCCCATGTACAATCTTATATTTATCTCTAAATTTCTTTTTTGTAACATCTATTTTGTTACATATTTCAAATCTTTCTAAATTTTTTTCAATACCTGTAACTTTTACAGGAAAACCTGTTTCTCTAAAATATTCATCTATACCACGTGCAATTAAACCATAACCACTGCCTATATCAAGAAATGATTTCTTTTTATGTTTTTTCATGTGCTCAGCAATTCTAATTATAGAAGGTGCTGTCATTTCACCATATACATCAGATTTATCTTGTTTTGTTTTCATAATTTTAATAATTTACATTTGATCATATGCTAAACCTTGACCTCCTCTAACAGAACTTTCTTGTTCATCTTGTAGATCTTTATAAGCCCCTTTAAAAGACTGCCTTATTGCATCAAAATCTTTTGCTACTGCCCTTATTTGACTAATATTACCATCTCTCCCATCAGTAATTTGTGTATTTGCCATATAAGTAGCCATATTATCTAATGCTTTTTTTAAACCTAAATATGCACGATGGGTTGGTGTTTCATATAAAGCTTCACATCTATCTAAAGCAAATCTAATTTTAGGATCTTCTGGTGATTCTTCTAAACCACACTCTTCAATTATTATATCTTCTTTATCTGCTTCTGGTAAATGAAAAAAAGGATTCATATCCGGATTAGGACACGTCATATAAAATAAATAAGTATATATAGACATATGTGTATTGGGATATTCATCCATGATATCTTTTAAAAAATTTAAGGTATAACAATGCTCAGTTGGTATAACTTTTTCATTTTGAATATCAAACAGTTTTGTTATCATTGTTATTTATTTTTAAACCATTTTATAAGTGTATTTACTTCATCTTTTAAGTAAGGTAACTTATATATTTTAATTTCTTCTATAACTGGCTCTCCATCAATATGTTCATTTATTGGATATCCATTTTTATCTTCACCTAATTTTTTAAATCTAACATGTTGTATTTTTAACTCTCCTATTTTAAATTTAGGATTATGTTTTTTTATAATATATGCATATATACTTAATTGAAGATTATAATGATTTAAATTACAATCATCTAAATGATTAACCGGTGAAAACATTTTAGATGTAATACCTTCCCAGTTTTTAAAACCTTTTTCTTTTATTTCTTTATTAGTTTTATAATCAGTAATATTTATACTACCGTTAATTATTTCAACTAAATCTGCTTGACCACATAAACCAATTGATTTTAAATAAACCAAATGTTCAGGGTATAAACCATTTTCTAATTTTTGATCAGAGGCTATTTTTATACCATTTTGATCTATTATTGGTTTTATTATAGGTAATTCAATACCGTTTCTTTCAATTGTGTTACAATCTAGAATATCACGCTCTCTTTGATTATGATACCAATTACCTAATGTAATTGCTCTATTGGTTTCACCATCCCAAGCAGCTAATATATCTTTTTCAGACATTTTATACCATTTAGATCTTTTATTTTTTGAAGATTTTTTTGCTTGTGATTTTGCATTAAACTTAGGTTTGAACATGCTTATAAATGAAGTAACACTAGTCCAATCTATGCTATCCTCATTTATACTTTCATAAATATGACCTTCTTCTTTAAATAATATTGACATCTTTTAAATATTTTCTTAGGTTATATCCAAATTCTTGATCATTTGGATAATCAATATGCAGCTTTTTGATTTCCACTATTAAATCTTTTTCTTCATAAGAAACAAGTTTAGTTTTATCATCTATAACAATTCCAGTTTTAGGTTTTTTAGGTATGGTATAATGTTTTTTATACCCATAATCTTTATTCTGTCTATATTCATTCAGGGTTCTCTTCTTTACCATTTTCTATTAATTGTTGTGTTAATAAATCTTCTTCTTCTTCAGTTAATAATGCATGCCACTTACCTTGAGGGCAATCTGATGATAAACTCCTGGTTTTTAAACCTAAAGTGCATCCACAATCTCCACAACAAGGTTGTGTTCCAGGCATTAAGCAATGTGTTCCTACAGTATCTAAAAAAGAACATTTTTTACATATACTCATTCTTAGCTCCGCTTCTGCTTCAATATGCTCTTGCTTAAAGATTTTATTTTTAAAGCCTTCAAGGATCTGTTTACTTGATTTTATTGCATTAAGATATTTCTTCAACGTCAAAATATTTTTCAAGTGTATCTAATCTATCATCTGCATCTGCTAATAGATTAAGAGCAGTTGTTGCATCTTCCATAAAATCATTTGCAGTATGATCTCCAATACCAACTGCTTGATTTTCTAAAAGATCTAATGCCATTAATGCTTTTTCTTTATCTGCTATAGCTTGAGCTGATAATGCATTTATTATTCTACTTTTTTTCATTTTTAAATTTCTTTTTTTCTTTAATTAAATTATTTGATATGGATAATATATTTTCCATTTTATTTATTTTATCTTTTATAGCTAAATGTTTTTCATATCCGTTTATTGTATTTTTTTCTAAATTACCTAAATTACTTTTACTTTTCTTTATAGATTTTTCTAATCTTGTTTTTCTAATAGTAAAAGTTCCTAATCCTGTTATATTAATATTAGGATATGTTAAATCTGATAAATTTTTTCTAACCTTGGAGTAAAAAAAAGTTATAAAATCATCTACAACTTGATCATGCACTCCTACTTCAGTTCCAATATCTTTTTTAAATATTTTATAGCTCTTGGGTTTCACGTCCTAATATTTTATAATCTAATAATACAATACCATCAGTTTGAATATTAATATCATCATTTATTTTTATTGTTTTTTTATTCTTTCCTACTTTAATAACTAATTTTTTTCTTGTTGCTTTTGTTATAGCATTTCTAGCAGATTGACAACTCTTAAATATATTTTTAGATGTTGCTAATTCACAAAATTTAGTAATTTCTATATCATTGTTTTTTGCTAACTCCGATAAGCATTTTAAATCTGAATTGCTTATTTGTATGTCATTAAAAAAACAGTAGGTTAATATTTGATACTGTATTGTAGTATCAATAGTTGATTTAATTCTTTTATCTACTTTTTTAACTTCAGTCATAATTAAATACTTAAAATCATATCAATGAATCTTTCATCTGGATAACAATCCATTTTATCTTTTCTAACATTGGTATGAGTTAATAATCCTTTTACTTTGCCATAATAAGCATCTTCTTGAAAAGCAAATGCTTTAGTAGGCCCATATTTTTTAATCCACTGTTGAAGACCTAATCTCATATCTATACTATCTCTTTCACCAATATATTGAATTAGCTTTTTAGTTTCTTCTATTTGCTTATCAGAATATTTATGCCAAAATTGTTTACCTTTAAATGGTTCATCTAAAGTTTGTACTTGAGATTCATGTGCTTTTTTTCCAACATAACTTTTATGGTCATCATCTAGATAACCAATAGAGCATATTTCTAAACCAACAGATCTTTTTACCATATGGCTAGATCCAGTTTTACCTAAATGCCAACCATAGCCCGTTCTTGGAAAAGCTTGAACCATAATACCGTCATGTTCATCATCACCAGTTCTATAGTTTTGCCCTCCTAAGACAAATTCAGTGGCTACACGCCCCCTGGAATCTCTATTCCAATGATCTATACATCTGTATGGATTAGATCCACCTGCAGTATGATGTAAAAAGAAATATTCATTCTTACCATACTTTTTGCTAACGTATTGACCCTCAGATAAATAATACCTATGAATAGTCTGATTAAATTCAGTATTAAAGTAACTTTCATTTGCATCAGTTGATTCATCTGTAGCTTCTTTAGAAATGTGAGGCGTATGCATAAGTGAGTGCCATGTTTCAGCACCCACTATACCATCAGGTTTTAATGAATATAATAATTGGAATCTTATAACTGCTTTTTTAGTAAGCGGTCCAAAATCTCCATCTACATGAATTTTTAATCTACGTTGAACTTCCTTTACGTCATTACCTGTAGATCCTTCTTTTAGTAATCTCATTTTATGTTCTTTTTAAAGTTCTAGCTGGTTTTTCAGCTTGAGCCATTGCAGTGTTAAAATCTGCTTCTTCTTCTGACTCTGCTTCAGGACCATATGCTTGAGCCATAAAGGCTTGTGCTTGTAATCTTTTTGCACGTGTTTCATCTATTTCAGTTAGTAATTTTTCATATTCCAACTGTACTTTTAGATGTTTTATATTGTCTTTGTAAAAATTGCTTACCTCTACTCTACGCTTTGCAATTTCTTCTTTTGATAATTGTACATTATCATTTTCTTCAGTCATAGGCGCTTCTTTAACTGCCTCTTTTACTTTAGTCATTTTATTTGGTTTAAAATTAATACTTAAGCTAATTTAATAAAAAAGGTTTAAACAATCAAGGTTTATTCTATTTAGTTGTATTTGATAGGTCATCATTTATTGAATTCTTACAATGATCTTTATCAATGAAGTCTAAAATAATTCTTAATGTCTTTCCAGCTCTAGTAAGAGTATTTGTTCTCTGATTCTTACCCATTACGGAAGATATGGTCTCTTGTCTGTTACCAAACTTATAACCACCCTTTTTTATTAAGGTGTCATTAAATAGTTCTTGAGCTTCTACATTTGCAAACACATCAATAGATCTTGCGGTTTTGCAAGCCCAAGTTTTAATCATTCTTTTATCTGAGGTAAAAAAGTATTTAAATAATGTATAGAAACAAGCTATTGGTAATAATACCAGTAGTAATACTACGGCTATTAGCAGTAACAATAATTCTATCATTTTTAATTTTACTTTTTAAGGTCATGGTCTATTCTATCCCACCAGTTCATTCTTTTAAGTTTTCTATATATGTTATAGGGTTGTAGGGTAATACCCAATAAAAACCCCCATATAGTTAAATACATTAGGATAACTGGAAATAAAGGTATCCACCCTCCATAATATTCTTCTAAAACAATTGGCGGTACATAAATAACTTGAAATATGCCATATAGCATACCTATAAATTTTCCAATACCCCTTCCATTATTAAAGTAATGGTCTGTGAATACCCAATGTAAATAGTTTTTTGGTTCTTTTTTCATTTTCTTATAAAGATAAAAATTATTTTTTATATTGGTTTTCTGGATTCAATATATTTATATCTTTCATTTTATACCAATCATTTATTTTCAGTTTGTCTGGTGTAAATACAATAACTACACCATCTTTAGCATTGTACATATGATACATATTTACATCTAACTCTTGCACTACTTGATATTTAGGTGCACATGCTGTAATAAACATTGTAGCTATTATAATTAATTTTTTCATTCCTTTATTTTTATTTTAATATCATGTGGTGCTTTTTCATCACCACCAAAGTACGGATACAAGTAATACTTATTATACGCTAGGCCACACCCTCTAGGAACTGCTACTGTAGTCCCATCCACACTAATAATATAATCATCCTGTTCAAATATTATCTCACTTTCAAACGGTACGCCTATTTCCACCTCACATATCTTTCCAAACGAAAACTGCCCTCCCACATGTCTAAACCAATGTATTTCTAAACTATCATTATACCATCTCCAACCCAATCTTATAGATGAGTTCATATGATTATCACCACAATCACTTAGACCATACAGCTTATTGATATCCGCTTGATTAACGGGATCCTCCGTCTCATACTTAGCACTATTATCAAAAATACAACTAAATTTAACTACATCATCCCACGTTCTCTTATACCCGAATGTGGAACGATGACTCCCCTTCCTAATCACATAAGTCTTATACCCCTGGTCATCTATCTTCTTACAACTAAAAATAGATAACAAAATCAATAACCAACGTTTCATTCTGTTACAGGATACTTCTCATCCATAATTTTCTTAAGTGCCCCGCATCTCTCATACTCCTCTTCCTCTACATAATACTCTATCATATTCTCAAGCTCATGTGCTTTTGGCCCTGCAGTAGGATCATACGCCATTAAAGCTGAATAACCAAAGTCAGTCTCTGCTGCAGTAGGTCTATCCATAAGATCTTCAAACGTCACTTCCTTTGTCAACACTCTATATGAATTCTCATAAGCTATTTGTAGTATTGCCTTTTCAATCTTCATTTTTTCTACTTCTGACATGTTCTCCCCATGCTCTAGTCCTTCTGAATCCATTGCGTGTTTTTTAAGTTAGACAAATTTATCTTATATAATAATATACCAATTTTTACAATCAATTGAAAAGTTTACCTATAAAAAATTTATTCATGCATTGCATTGTAATAGGGTCCTAGCATTTGACTTCCCGGCTAAAAACTGCAGAGGGTGTACCCCCCTGTTGAGTTGACAGAGTGTTGACTTATGTATACAAATTTACTAAATTAAAAACTATGAATAGTAAAGTAATGGTGTCTGCAGATGACAAAGGAAATGTGATCAGACAGACTAAAAATGAAGAGTGGTCTAATATCATTCTGAAACAAAACAAGTCCACGTTTGGTACTAATAATGTGGTCAACAACAAGTCTTTAAGCGTACTGATTTTAGGTAGAACTGAAGACTTAAAAGCTATGAGCTTGCAAGCAGGTCAAGAGCTTGACGGTCATATCTATATTAAAGAGCAGACAATGCCTTTTAATGATAATGACCCAGACAGAGACTTAAAGATAGCTGGTGATACAGGTATTGTTTGTGCTACTGCTGATGGAGAACCTATATACAGAAAGGCTTTCTATGATCCAAGTGGTACACTTAAGGATGAGTTTGTTCCTCACGCTAATGGTGCTGAGATTAAAAGTGCATTAGGACTTGAGACTAAGGTTGAGCCTAAAGCAGAAACTAAGCAAGTAGACCTTGAAGACTCTATTGCTGAGGTAGAATCAGAAGAGCAAGATGAAATGGTAGATGAATTTGAGCTGTAAGATAGATAATGTGCACTGTACGTAACAGTATGGTGCACTTATTAAAATGAATTAGCAGTCAACAGTCTAGGTATAGGCATAAGATAAGTCCTATATAACTGTAATCCTGCATCAGAAAGCTACTGGTGCAGGTATTTATTTTTTTATAGGCATTAAAAAGAAATACAACCTATCTTTTAGAAAAAAATACAACAGATCTTATAAAAAGTCTGTGCAAATTTTATTTTTTGTACGTGTGTCACAAAAAAAGTGAATCATCATAGTACACTTTCTTACTTAATTACAATCTTTAAGAAAACAAACAACAGTATTATATACATAGCTATAGCCACAACTATACAGATCATAATGACAAAATAAACTCTCTTATGTTCTCTTATAGTCTCTTATAGGCTTCTTATGTATTAAATAGAATAAGATTAACCGCAAATACCTAAATCAATAACCATGAAATCAATAGAAGAGTGCAAGGCATACTGGGACAACTTTAACCAGGATCTTTACATTGAATACCTAATCAAAAAACAACAACATGAAAAAGATAATTAACAAAGTATACAATACCGTCAAAGAATATGACGTAGAACTAATGGCAGTACTTATGACAACTGTATTTATGATGACATTTGCTTATGTTATTTCATACACAATTGAGACTGCATTTTAATAACCATATAAATCTATAACAATGAAAACAATAGTACCATATGTAATAGCCTCATTAGGATTGGGCTTGTTTATGAGCTTACTAACTGGAATCAGTATAGTAACCTTTTTAATATTCACATTATTTTGGGCAGGCATGCTTGCACCAATGATAACAATGAAGGAGTCATGAAATATGTCTTTAACTTTATTCTTAAACTATTCTATGTAATCGTGTTACCAACCGTTGCATCGTTAGTCTGCTTTCATATCGTATCTAGTCATGAACTGGGTACATATGAAATGACAGGTTTGTTCACTCTATTAGTAAGCATCTATATAGCTGCTTTCGTTCTTAATAGTAAGATCAAATCTGTAAAACTTCTACCTAATTTTAAAACTGAACTTGTAATATCGTTATCAATAGGCCTACTTATTCATGAAGGTGAGATAATAATATTACTTCCATTTCTTATAATGAGAGTAAAACCTGTAACCAGGATACGTAAAACAACTTATTATAATTAAGATCCGGACGTTTGTAAGAGTACGTTATAAACTTACCGTGCTAATCAAGGATTGTAGTCATGAATACAATAGAGCGTAATATAACATAACAAGAAAGAATGAAGTAGGCTGCCTTGGTCTACTTCGTTTAACCTAAAACCTAAAACCATGAACATAGAAATTTTAAACGCAACACCATTCGTAAAATATAAAAGAGAAATGGGCTTGCTATCACATTACTACAGTAAAACAGGAGAAATATTATTTATGCACTCTACTGGAGATACAGAAATAATAAATGAATCTGATGTAGTTAAACCATTAGAAGCAGAAATAGAAGCTGAATTATTAACTAATGATAATTTAAGATCAATAGCCAGAGATGCTGGATACATATTCGTAAGAGATTACTATACTGTATATCTTAATTATTGTAAATCTTATTCGTAATGAAAAAATGGATTAACATACCAAATATTATAGTAGCTGGGTGGTTTGTAATAATAACAACCTTAGCAATACTAATGACATCATGCTCAACACAGCATGAATGTATGGCATATGGCAATAAAAATGTGCAATATGCTGCCAACAAACATTACAAGTAATTAATATACTAATACATTACTTGAATACAATAGTCAGACATACCGTGTTTGGTTAGGTAAAGTGGAAGAAGAAGAGGTAGGCTCTTATTATTAATCCTGCCTCTTTTTATTTAATAATACATTATGACAAGAATTTATAAAGAAACCCAAATTAACATACTATCTGAGTTAATGGCTAAAAGTAACATTAATGATCCTAATAAGAATGCAATACTTAATGCACTTGTAGATAACTTAGATACTGACACTAAACAATTTATTATTGATAGAATATTTAGTAAATCAGATTATATACCAGTAACAAAAAACTGTTACTTCAAAATACATAAAGATAATGCTTCCATACAACAGCATAGAAACACAGAGTATATGGAAGACATTATGAATGATATTGGTTTAATGGAAGATGATTATGTCTTTGGTCAAGTTGTTAGCTCAAAAAACTGGACTGATGAATTTGTTACACATTATAATCAATTTAGTACAGAGCTATTTTATCATGATAAGAAAAATAAGATCAAAAGATATGGTCTTGCTTTATCAATAAATGATATATTAGTAATTGAAAAAAACACAATACCTTACTTTAAAACAATAGAACATGGCAGCATACATATCCAAGGCGTTACTTGAAAAAGAATATAATGAACATAAATCAGGACTCAACATAGTCCCAATTGGAATGCCTTACACAACATTTGGAAAAATGATGAATGAAAAATATAGATTTAATGATAAAGAACTTGATGATCTTAACTTAAAAGAATCATTTAATCACATAAAAATTCATCATACTAAAAAAACATGAAGCAATTTGGAATAGTTAACAAAGATATAATTACAGACCCTGAACTATCAGTTCAAGCAAAAGGACTTTACAGTTTATTATGTTGTTACTGCAACAGTAGTAGAAGATGTTATCCATCTATTAGTACATTAGCAGATTACAGTAACAAGAGCGTAAGATCCATAAGTCAATATATTAAAGAGTTAAAATCTAAAGGGTATATTACTAAATCTGGACATTATTATTTTGTTAAATAGTTATAGCTATATAACTACTATTTATTTTTCTTAGATGTGTTTTTGAGCTATAAATTCTGATTTATATTATGTAATTTTAGTTCATGATTTACCAATTATCTGATGGTCGTATAGTTGAGCTCTCTGTAGAGACATTTTTAGAACTTACTGATGAAGAAATTCATGAGTTAATTGGTCTAAGTTCTGTCTATACTAAAAATGTAGCAAGTCCTTTCTATGCACCATACAATCAAGGTAAAAAAACAAACATTATAGAAGAATTACCGGATGAATCAGAAATAGAATTACCTGATCTAGATCCTCAAATATTACTGGATGATAATTACTTTCATCCTGATGATGAATAATTTATAATAAAACAAAGGAAAAAGGGGCTTTAGGGCCTCTTTTTTTATATATACTAACCACTAAAAACCAACATTATGTTATCAAAAGAACAAAAACAACAATTAGAAAGACAAAAAAATATAGAATTACTTAAGAAAAGAGAAGAAAGATACATGTTTTATGGTATTTATGAAGAATACACTAAAACTAGAGAGTTGGTACAAGTAATTGATTATACAAAACTAAACCCACATCAGCATTTTTTATTTAAAAGAGTGTTACACGGTTTAAATATGTACACAAAACAAGAAGTTAATACTATGCACAGAGATAAGAAAAGAAGAATTATTAAAGTCTGGAAGCGTGGTCAAGCTGTTATCAATAAATGGAAACAGATAATTTCTAACAAAAAAATAAATCACTATCTTTATAAGACTTTTGGTGAAAATGAAAACGCAAAAGCATTATTAGAGATATCAGAGACAGATTATTTACCAGATTATACTAGTAGAGTTTCACTAAAAGATTTAGGAGTAAGGTATGAAGACCTTATTCTTATGTTTATGAGAGAGAAATTATTACCAAATAACTATTTTGAATTAAAAAATGAGTATAAAAAAGGTATCAAAAAAAATGTCTAAAATAAATTCTGAGTATTCTAAGTTAAGAAAAGAATTTTTACAAAATCATCCAATGTGCCATGCAAAGATCCATAAGTGTTCTTTGCGGGCAACGGATGTACATCACAAAAAAGGACGTGGCATTCATCATCTTGATATAAACACCTGGTTACCAGTGTGTAGAAGTTGTCACATGTGGATAGAAGTTCATCCACTTGAAGCAAGTGAACTTGGTTTTTCAGAATCTAAAATAAATTAATTATGAAATGGGATAAAAGTGAATGGCAAGGACGTACAAAAAGTAATGTAGAATTTTCTACTGGAGTAGCAGGTATAAGTATTATAGTATTTTTAGTATTATTGTTATATGCTGCAGCTGTAAGTGGTCAATCTTATTATAAACATGAATCAAGTACACCAACTGCTGATTTATGGAAAAACTCTAGTACTACTAAACAACAAAGGTTTAAACCTCAATCTTATTTATATTTAAATAATCATAGGATGCAAGTAGTAATGTTACCTGTTAACAGACAAGTATATAATTTTTATAACCCAACAGTTTACAGATTTATACCAAATAATAACATATACTATGTTCCTAATACTAACTTAATTAATTATGGATATTATTTACAGAGATGATATACAGAAAAAAGCATTAGATATTGCCTATATAAATAGTAGATGTGGTTTAGGTATATCTATGGGTGTTGGTAAAACAAGGATTGGACTACAACATATGATGAAATTCTACAATTCTTTGTCAGAGTTTCTTGTTGTAGCACCAAAAAGATCTATATTTCAAGCTTGGCTTGATGAAATAGAAAAGCTTAATTATCATGTTCTTATACCACATATTACTTTTAGCACTTATTTATCATTAAATAAACAGGATCCAAAAAAATATGATTGTGTTTACTTAGATGAGTGTCATAGTTTAAAATATACTCATCAAGAGTTTCTTAAAAATTATAATGATAGAATATTAGGCTTAACAGGCACACCGCCTGCATACAAGAAAAGTGAAAAGTATAACATGGTAGAAAAGTTTTGCCCAATAATGTATACATTTTCTGTTGATGATGCTGCAGAAGGTAATATTCTTAATGATTATAAAATATATATACACCATCTTAGATTAAGTAAAGAAAAAAACGTAAAGAAAAAAGGAAAGAATAATGGTGTGTGGTATACAAGTGAACTTAATGACTACAATTATAATTGTGATAGAGTTATTCTTAAAAATGATAGATTATCCAAGATTATGAGGATGAAATCTATGATGGAATATCCAACTAAAGAAAAATATGCAAAGTTTCTTATAAATTTAGCAACAGATGATAAAAAAGTAATTGTATTTGCTAACACAACAAAACAAGCAGATAGATTATGTAAATATAGTTTTCATTCTAAAAATATGGACTCTGCAGATAATCTTGAATACTTTTCAGATGGTAGAATTAATAAGTTATCCTGTGTGTTACAGTTATCAGAGGGTGTTACAATACCAAATCTTACAACTGGTATAATAATGCATGCTTATGGTAACAATAGAACATCAGCACAACGTATTGGTAGGCTATTAAGATTAAATCCAACAATGACGGCTAATTGTCATATACTATGTTATGCAGATACTATTGATCAAAGATGGGTAACTAATGCTATTAAAGACTTTTCTATTGATAAAATTTATCATGTACCTGTTATTAATGGCAAACCTGGATCACCAATTAAACAAGAAGGTTTGTATAGTAATTGGCCTAAATTTATATAATGAGAATAGATATTAAAACTTTAAATAAAATACAAAAAGAAATAGGTGAGTTTCAAGTTGGTGCAGAAGCACATATTAGAAAGTGGAATGATGAACGCCAACTTGTAACAAGCACATTGTCTCTTAGATTTGGATACTGGCAAATTATTGATGTTGATAAATTAAACTCTATATTGCCAAAATATGTTAAATTAGTGGAAGAACTCGTTGATGAAGATGAATTTGGTAAACCATTAGTTTATTACAAACTTATAGAAAATAGAAAATTAGAATGATTGATGCTGTATTTAAAAAGACTTATGTGTTATTATCTTGGGATGAATCTCAAGTTTATATAAGAAAGAAATGGTTTTATAAAGAAGCCATAAGACATAATGATTCCTTTTTTGTGCCAATAAAATATATTTATAATGTACAAAAAGGATATAAAATTGAACCAAATGGGTAAGATGAAAGAATTATTTATGGAAACAAGGATGCATCACTATGAAGGTGATAATGATCCACATATACAGGAATTGGCTAATCAATCAATTGAAGAATTTATTTTTCATATGGAAGATGTACCTTGTCCTAACTGTAATCAAATAGGTTTAATCCGCAATAAAGATGAAGGAAGATGTGAGTATTGTGCTCAAGAATTTGTTTTTATTGATAAAACAATAAGATTTAAATGATTATAATATCAGATCCAGGTGATGAACAACCTGGTACACATGTGTATTCAAAAAAATGATAGTGATGTTTGAAAATATAAATATAACTCAGTCTGAACCTACAGAATGGAGTGAACCAGATACAACATTAGAAAATATAATTTTTAACTATATATATACAGAAGATATGAAACCTTATATATTTCCGCATGAAAGATAATATATTTTTAAAGCTCTCTGTTAAAGATGGAGAGCTTGATTTTCCTGCAAAAATTAATAAAACTAGATTAAATACATTTTTAAAATCTTTACCTGATGGTGCAAGATTAGAAATGTTTATAAGTGCATCTGATGACAATGGTACAAATGCACAGTTAGCAAGATTACATGCAATGATAAGAGAAATTGCAAATGATCTAGGTTATACTTTTCAAGAAATAAAATTAATGGTCAAAAGAGAAACAGGTTTATGTTTTATGAAAAACAAAACAGAATATTGTAAATCTTTTGCAGATTGTGATAAAAGTGAACTAAACTTATGCATTCAAGAATGTGTAAGATTAGGTGATTTTAATGGGATACAATTAAGATAATTGTTGTGGATCGTAGATTTTCATAATTTCTTTTGCAAGATCTGTTGCTCCGGCTACATCACCTTTTTCTACTTGTTTAGACCAATCTTTAAGTAATCTTGAATCAACCATTTTGTTTTCATCAATAATATGACCATCTTTTTCAGCTTCAAATGATAATATATTAATAAGCATGAATAAAGTAAAAAGCTTTTTTGTTTCATGGTTCCAATCTTGGGCCAGTTCTTGTTGTTTTTTACTATCTTCAAGTTTTATATATTCATCAAAGTTTTGAAATATACTAGTTGCAGAACCTGCTTCTTTTTCATTAATTTGAAGTATTAACTCTACATATATTTCATGTAGACCATGTAAAAAACTTAAATGAATTGTAGGAGTAACAGTTTTAGTAAAGTCAAACCTCTTCATTGGTACTTGCTCTAGTGAATCTTTTGTTGCTTTTTCTTTCTTTGACATAATATAAAATTTATATAAAAATAATGAATAAAATTAATATAGACATAAATAACATTAAAAAAAAATTTAAGAACAGATTATTAGATACAGGCTGGGAAGATGTTTTCTATCCTTTTATAGATAGTGATCTATTTCAAGAAATTATATACAAACTAAAAGCTGAAGTTGAAGATGAACGCAGATTTACTCCTAAACTTAATTTTATATTTAGAGCTTTTGAAACTTGCCCATTAGATAAATTAAAAGTTATTATAATTGGTCAAGATCCTTATCCACAACTTGGAGTTGCTGATGGAATATCTTTTAGCTGTTCTTTTACTGATAAAGAACAACCATCCCTTAAATATATATTTAATGAATTAGGAAATCAATATCCAAAAATCAAAAGAGATCCTGATTTAGAAAGATGGTCACAACAAGGCGTGCTTATGCTTAATACTGCATATACAGTGCAAATTGGTAAAATTGGTAGTCACTATGATTTATGGAAACCTTTTACACATCATGTATTACAATACATAAATAGAATTAAAAAAGATATGCCTGTTGCATTATTAGGTAAAAAAGCAGAAGAATGGCAGATAAGGCTTGATAATCAGAATATTATGAAAGTACCTCATCCTGCATCTGCAGCGTATAGAGGTGGTAATTGGGACTCCAAAAATTTATTTATAAACATAAATGATGCACTAAAAGCTCAAGGTAAAACTTTAATATCTTGGTAATTTTTTGTACATTTATAAACATTATTAGAGATGAGAAAAAAAGATGAATTTGAGATTATAGAGAATGAAATACATAAGTTTAAGAGTAAGATAAATACCAAATATAAACAAGAAGTTTATGTTATAATCAGAAATTATATACACTTAGATTCATTGTATGATTGTGTGCTTATGTCATGCAATGAGAATGATAATCAAATATATGATATATTAAAAGATAAAGGTGTATCATCTAGGACAACACTTGTTTGTAATTATATACATAGTTTTTATCATATTGCAAATAAATTAGGTTTTCCAAAATTAAGGATTGCAAAGTTTATGGGTAAAAATCATGCAACAATAATAAATGGTATTAAAAAAGCACAGAATAGACTTGATTTAGAAGATGATAATGATTTTTTATTTATATATGATAACATAAAACAAAAAGTAAATATATATGTGGGAACTATTTCAGAAGATACTTAATTATAAATTAACTCCAAATCAATGTTGGATATTATTTTCTTTTAAAGAAGGTGTATCTCCAAATGTGATTAGTGAAGATGATATAAATGATTTAATTAAAGAAGGTTATTTAGATAATAATAATAATATTACAGTAGATGGTGATATGCTAATTACTGTATTAGATGGTTATTTTAAAACTCAAAAGAGTAAAACAACCAAAAATTTATTAGGTAAATCTGGAGCACTTAATGTAGATCAATATAGAAAGATTTTTCCAGCAGGTAAATTACCTTCAGGAGTTCCGTCTAGGAATAATGTAAAAATTCTTACAGAAAATTTTAGATGGTTTTTCAGTGAATATGATTATACCTGGGAAGAAATAATGTCAGCAACTAAAATGTATGTTAATGAGTATAGAAATAATAACTATATGTACATGCAAAATAGTCAATACTTTATATCAAAGCAAGATAAACATAGAGTAAAAAGATCACAACTAGCTGATTATTGTGATATGATACGTGAAGGTATAGAGCCTGATGATAAACACTTTGAAGAAAAAGTAGTATGAAACCAATGAACATTAAAAAAAAAGATAGATTACATGGAAATGATTTTTTAAGAATTGGCAATGAATATCAATCTATTAATGATTGGATAAGAAATGATTCAGAAAAATTATTTAAAACATTAAATGATAGAAAGATTTATCTTGAATACAAAAGTTATAAAGATTTATTAGAAAAAGTAATATGAAAAAATATAAGTTTGATGAACTAAGTGATGAAGAAAAAAAAGCAATATATGATTACTGCAAGGTTGAAGATCTTATGGGTCAAGAGCTTGTTATTTCAAATTCATATAAATTAAAAGAGCTAAAAGAAAATGAGTAAAAAATCAGAACCGTCATGGGAAGGTCAATATGCTGCATTTAATGAAGCATTAAAATATATGTACAAAAGACAAACCGGTGAGGAAAAGTCAATATATACACCATGGCCTAAATTCAATGATGCTACTACTGATGGTTTAGAGTGGAATACTCTTACTGTTATGGGTGGTAGACCTGGTTCTGGTAAAACTCTAATAAAAGATCAAATAATAAGAGAATCTTTTGAGCTTAATCCAAATGATGATTTTAGAGTATTAGAATTTCAATTTGAGATGGTTGGTAGAACATCTGCTATTAGAGAGTTTAGTTCTATTACTGGTAAAACATATAAAGAGTTATGCTCTGCTGGAAGTGTATTAAGTCCTGATATTATTACTGAATGCCATGACTATGCTAAAGGTAGAGTTAAATATCCTGTTGATATTGTGAGTACACCAATGACTGTAAATCAAATGCGTGAGCAAGTTGATATGTACATGAATGAACATAAAGGTGCAAAAACAATAATAACGTTAGATCATACTATACTTGTTAAAAGAGCACCCTATCAAAATAATAGATTAGATATGTTATTTGAACTTGGTGAGTTTTTTACACAAGTAAAACGTGAATATCCATGTTTATTTATAGCTTTATCACAACTCAATAGAAATATTGATAATCCTGATAGAGCTGTTGATGGTAAGTATGGTAATTATGTATTAGAATCAGATATTTTTGGATCAGATGCTATGTTACAGCATGCTGATACTTTAATTGGTATTAACCGTCCAGCTAAACAAAAGATAAAATATTATGGTCCTGATAGATATGTAATTGAAAATGATAGAACTTTGGTTTTACATTTTCTTAAGGCAAGAAACGGTGATGCAAGAATGAGTTTTTTCAAAGCTGAATTTGAGAAAATGGAAATTTCTGAAATGCAAACTCCACCTCAACAACAAAGAAGATAAAATGATAACAACAACAAAAGTAAAAAAAATGAGCCCTGAAGAAAGAAAAACAAAAGTTAATGATTTAAGAAAGCAACATGCTTCTCTTAACTCAGATGATTTATATATACCTAAAATGGCTTATAGACCATCAGGTAAAGATGAATTATATGTTTCATTCTTTCCAAGTGAGTTACAAAAGAATAAAGATATATATACAGAGTTCGTTAGTATTGAATATGATTCAGAAGATCCTAAAAGAACATTATATTTATGGGAACATAATCCTAACTGGAAAGAAGACTATGAATTAGTTGTATCTAATTCTGGTTTTGAAAGACATATAATTCCTGTTTCTGATTTAAAAATTATTAGTGATATTAATACTAAGAAAAAAGAAGAGCAGATAATTAAATTAGATGAGCTAGCTAATCTACCAAATCCAGATGATAAAAATCAAATGGAAGTATATTTAGGTAGGATTGCAAATGCTCTTGAGAATATACATGAACAATTAACAATTAATAATTTAAAATAATGGCACAAAGTATATTAGTTATTGCTGATTCAGGTACTGGTAAATCAACATCTATCAGAACTTTGGATCCTAAAGAAACGTTTATTGTAAATATTGCAAATAAACCATTACCTTTTAAAGGTTGGAAAGGAAATTACACTATGATTTCTAAAGATAACCCTAAAGGTAATATGACAGGTGCTTCATCTGCTAATGGTATTATAAAAGCAATTAAACATGTAAATGATAATATGTCACACATCAAAAATTTAATTATTGATGACTGGCAGTATATGTCTAGCTTTGAATATTTTGACAGAGCAAATGAAAAAGGTTATGATAAGTTTACTCAGATTGCATCTAATTTAGCGCAAGTTGCTAAGATGCCTAAAGATCTAAGAGATGACTTATATGTATTTTTCTTAACTCATTCAGAAGAATCAACAGATATTAATGGACATAGAAAAGTTAAAGCTAAAACTATTGGTAAAATGATAGATAATACTTTAACTCTAGAAGGCTTATTCTCTATTGTGCTTTTCGGTAGAGTAATAAAAGAGGAGGATGGTAAACTTAACTATGGTTTTGAAACACAAAACAATGGTGAGAATACTTGTAAATCTCCAATGGGTATGTTTGATGATGAATTTATAGATAACAATCTACAATACGTCAGAGAATGTATTCAAAAGTATGAAGAGTAAATGTTAAATTAAAAGTAAATAAATATGTTAAATACCAAAGAAATGAATGCTAATTCTGGTAAAATAAAACCAGTAATTAGTGTAGGAAATAATGTTGTAAAAATTAATAGTATTAATTTAAATCAAACTCCTTATGATAAAGAAGCTTATAATGTAACTTTAAATGTAGAGACTAAACCAGTGACTGGTGATTTTCAAGGTTTCTTAAAAGATACAGCTGATCCAAATGGACCAAGATATGAAGGTCAAGTTGGTAGAGTAAGAATCTCTCAATATGCATTTAAGGATACAACATTACCTTCAGGTACAGAAATTAAAAGAGATACGGAAATTCTTAGATCTCTTATTACATTATCTGAAGCTCTTGGTAAAAGAGATGACCTGGATTCTATTGAAGCAGATAACATAGATGATTTTGTTAAATCAGCTGGTAATGTTTTATGTGATGATACATACATTAACGTATGTGTAGGTGGTAGAGAATGGGAAAATAATGATGGTTATATTAACTATGATTTATATTTACCAAAAATAACAAGAGAAGGTACACCAGTAGAATCTCTTGATGTAGAAAATTCAAATCTACTTAAATTTGATGAAGCTAAACATGTAAGAAAATTACAGAAAAAAGAGCAAAAATCAGTAGCTTCTTTTGAGCCTGCATCAAATGGAGTAGCTGATGACTTTGATTTATAATATATAGATAGTCTAGTTTTAACAAGAGAGCTGTCATTATGATGGCTCTCTTTTTTTTATTACATTTGATTGATGATAAGCACTAAAAATATTGTTATAGATATTAATAATGTGCCTAGCTATTGGATTTTTGAATACTTTTTAAATTTACCAGAAAAACTAATAGGACAAGATATAAAGATTAAATCTATATGGAATCCTAAAGAGAGAACGGCAAGTATGAGCATCTATGTTTGTAAAAAAACAAGAACTTATAAATATAAAGATTTCTCTACTGGTAAATCTGGTGGTAAAGTTAATCTAGTTGCAGAACTTTATGGTATAAACGTAAAGCAAGCAGTTCCTTTAATTATAGATATATATAATAAACATGCAGATAAAGAAAATTTAACTACTATTACTCCTCAGAGTAAGTGGGAAGTTGATTTTGTTCAAACACGTGATTGGTGTCAACATGATGCAGATTATTGGTTAAAATTTAGAATTGGTAAAAAGTTATTAACGGAATATAATGTAAAACCTGTTGAGTATTTTAATTTTATTAAAGTAAATAACAATGAAACACAAAAAAATACCATTAAAGGAGATAGTATGTATGCATACTATAATAATGATGGTAAACCAATAAAAATATATCAACCTCATAATAAGAAATTAAAGTTCTTAAATCTTGAAGTTTATTTACAAGGATTAGATCAGTTAACTTATAAACAACCATATTTAATTATATGTTCTTCATTAAAAGATGCAATGTGTCTTAGAAGCTTTGGATATAATGTAGATGTTATTGCTCCTAGTAGTGAAAACAGTCTAATTAAACCTTATATAATTAAAAATTTACAATCAAAATATAAAAAGTGCATAACCTTCTTTGATAATGATGAAGCAGGTCAAAAAGCAATAGATAAGTACAAATCAGTATATAATATAAATGGATTTTATTTACCAATATGTAAAGATTTATCAGATGCTGTTAGTCAGCATGATTTTATGGAGATTCATAAGACATTAAAACCTTTACTGAAACAAACACTACAATTATGAAATGGTTTATACCAGGTAATGTACCTTCTAGTAAGAATGGTAGACGTTGGACAGGCAAGTACTTTATAGCAAGTAAAACTGTTATGAAATATAGGAAAGATACAAACTCCTATTATGATAAATTTTCAAAACCCTTTAAGAAAGAGTTTGATAAGCATAAACTACCTGTTAAAGTTGCATTTACATTTATACGTGGTACAAAACATAAATTTGATTACATCAATCCTGCACAAACAGTGCAAGATGATATGGTTAAACACGGATGGATTGAAGATGATAATATGAATTACATAATACCAGTGTTTAAAGAATATAAATATGACAAAAAAGATCCAGGAGTAATAATAGAAATAATAAAAGATGAGTGAAGTAATTTATAGAAAACTAAGTAAAATAATATTACAACTAAGAGATAAAAATATACCACAAGTAGAAATATACTTTGACGGATCAGGTGATAGTGGTCAAATAGAAGAAATAGAACCATGTACTGATGGAGATGATAAAGATATGGGTACAATTGATTCAAACCTACATTCATTAATTGAAGACTATGCATATGATAAAATATGTGAAAAAGTAGATGGAGTTGGTGATTGGGTAAACAATGATGGTGGTTATGGATATATGTATATTAATGCAGATACTAGAAAAGTAAGCATACAATACTACCAAAGAACTACAGAAGAACATGACTGGTCAGATTTAGATGTATTTAAATAATGGCACATCCTGAACTTCATTCTAAAAGTTCTGTAAGAAAATGGGGCGGTGATATTCAAGATTATATAAAGATTCATCAATGGTTTGATGAAACTAAATCATGGATTGGACACTCTACACATAGAATGTTTAGACATCATTCTGAAGGTATATTTCAGTCTGAGAAAATATTTGGAAAAAGTTTTACAAATTCTGATGGTAAAACTGTATATACAAGATATGTTGGTGAACAGCATGTAAAAGAAGATTGCAATAATTATATTCCTTCTGCTAAAGAATGGATGGTTGCTATTAATTCTAGTAATAAACCTAAATGGATGTTAAAAACAATAAAAATAGAAGACTAATGGAAAAATTAAAATTAGAAAAACTAGATGACTTTAAAAATTTAGTAACAATGCTTGAAGCAAGTAAAGAAGATTTTGAAGTTGCAATAAAAATTATAGAAAACTTAAATATAGATCCAATATTTCATGCTTTATTTATGAAATGTTTAACTTTTGATAAAAGGGGTAAATATTCAACTTACTTCTTTGAGCATGTATTTCAAACAAAAGATAAAAAAAGAAATTTTTTTACAGATTATAAAGAGTTAGAACTAAAGGAGCTATATATAAAAGTAAAGATTCTAAATAATCAATTATGTAAAGATATATTTGATCATGTAATGATGACTTTACTTAATGCAACATTTGAAGACTATGATTTCATAGATTCAGAAAAAACTAAAATGACAATAAAATGGTAGCAGATTTAATATCAAAAGCAACTAAAACATTAATATTCAAGGAGCCCTTTTACGGGCTCTTTTTGATTGGCCTTAATAAGGTTTATATAAAGAGTATACCAACAGCAGGTGTTAGTAAACACGGTGTTGGCGTACAGCTTGCAATTAATCCTGATTTTGTATTAACACTGTCTGATAAACATAAAATTGGTTTATTAAAACATGAGTTATTACATATATCATTTGGTCACCTATTAGTTAGAGATTTATATTCTAATAAAAAGTTATTTAATATAGCTGCTGATCTTGAAATTAATCAATACATAGATAATGAATATTTACCAGAAGGTGGATTAACATTAGATATGTTTAAAGAATTAAATCTTAAAGAAAAAGCAGGTACAAAATACTATTATGATGAATTATCAAAAGCTCAAGAAGATGGGACATGTGATACACTTGAAAGCTTACTGAATCAAATGGACGGTACAAGTGAATATTGTCATCAAACATGGGATGAGGTTGAAGAGTTACCGGAATCTGCTAAAAAACTTATTCAGAAACAGATTGAACATCAGCTAAAAGAAACAGCTGAACAAACTGAAAAAAGATGTGGTAATATACCAGGTGAATTAGCAGACTTAATTAGAAAACTAACTCATATTGAACCTCCTAAATTTGATTGGAAAGGATATCTTAAAAGATTTGTTGGTAATTCTAGTATTGTATATACAAAAAAAATGAGACGTAAATACAATAAAAGATATAGTGCAAATCCAGGACTTAAAATTAAATTCAAAAATCATATACTTGTTGGTGTTGATACATCAGGATCTGTATGTAATGAAGAACTTCAAGAGTTTATGAATGAAATTACACATATGCATAAAACAGGTCATAAGATTACCGTTGCACAGTGTGATACACAAATAAATTCTATTGAAGATTTTAATCCAAAAAAAGATTGGGAAATTAAAGGTAGAGGTGGTACATACTTTCAACCTGTAATTGATCATTACAACAAACACGGGCGTTATACAGCTCTTATATATTTAACAGATGGTGAAGCTAGTGCTCCAAATGATTGTCCTATTAATTCATTATGGGTACACAGTTCTAAGAGTAGAATAAATGAAGACTTACCAGGTAAAAAAATACAATTAAACTAAAAATTATGGCAGAAGTAAATTTAAATATTGATGAATTAAAAGGTTTTGTAAACCACATAATAAAGAATAATAGATTCTTACAAGAATCAGGTAAAAATCCGGTTGCTGTTGAAGTACTTGGTGAATCAGGTATTGGTAAAACATCAACCATTATAGAATTAGCACAAGAAAATAATTTACATTTTGTAAAGCTTAATCTATCTCAAATAGAAGAGCTTGGTGACTTAGTTGGTTTTCCAACACGTCAATTTCAAATGTTTAAAGAAAAGAAAGTTTCCATACCACATAATAGTTTATCATATGGGTCTACCGCTGCTGCTGCTGCAGATGTTGCTAAAATGAAAACTGTAACAAAAAAAGTAGGTACATGGGTAAATGAGTTAGCTGTGCAAGAATATCTAAAAAATGGATATCAAATGACAGGTAAGAATAGAATGTCTTATTGTGCACCTGAATGGATTGCAGATGTTAAGGATGGTGGTATACTATTACTTGATGACTGGAACCGTGCAGACGTAAGATTTATTCAAGCTGTTATGGAATTAGTTGATAGACAAGAATATGTTTCTTGGAAATTACCTAAAGACTGGCATATTATATTAACCGCAAATCCAGATAATGGTGACTATATGGTTAATTCAATAGATGCAGCTCAAAAGACAAGATATATTACAGCAAATCTAAAGTTTGATGTAGATGTATGGGCTCGTTGGGCAGAAAGTGCAGGTATTGATTCAAGATGTATTAACTTTTTATTGTTGCATCCTGAGCTTGTAACACAAGAAACTAATGCAAGATCAATAACTACATTTTTTAACTCTATCTCTAGTTTTGAATCATTTCAAGATAACTTACCATTAATTCAGTTAATTGGTGAAGGATCAGTAGGTGATGCATTTGCATCTATGTTTACCACCTTTATTAATAACAAACTGGATAAACTGGTAACTCCTAAAGATTTATTAACTCATGATAATGAGCAATATATTCTTGGTGAATTAACATCTTGTATTGGTAAAGGAGATGCATATCGTGCAGATATTGCATCAACACTTGCAACAAGACTTGCTAACTTTTCTGTAGTATATTCTAAAGAAAATACAGTTAGTCAAAAAATTACAGATAGACTTGAAGCATTATGTACTAAAGATATATTTACTAATGATCTTAAGTATTTAATAGTAAGAACTATATTCAATGGCAACAAGAGTAAGTTTAATAAACTTATGATGAAGCCAGAGATTATTAAAATGACAATGAAATAAAATGGCAAATAAATCAATATATCAAGATTATAATAATGATGCATTGAAACATTTTTCATTAGAGAATGAGCCCTTCTATGGGCTCTACTCTAGTGGAATTGATGATGTGCTTATAACAGAAGATTCTGATGATTATAACAAGATTGCTAATATTTTAGAAAAAGAAACAATCAATGTTGATCAGAATTTTAAAAAAAGTAAATATAAAAGAGCATTTATTCTACCTGGATCAGGATTGACACAAGAAAGAATAAAAGCATTGTGTAAAGAACATAATATTACAGTTACTAATGATTATGAGAAAGCTGATGTTATTATAACAAATTATAATGTTAATGAAACTTTTAATGATTCAGAAAACATAAATCTTAAAAGACTAATGTATAGTTTAGATAACTACTATGCTTATGGTGATACTAATGGAGGTTTTCCTGCTATAGATAAATATCATAATAAAGTTATTTATACACCTAAATGGGATTTCGTAAACCAATATAGGTGTACTGATGAAGTTGATCTTTATGATGTTTATGCTATATCAGGTTTAGCTTTAAATATTGCTTATTTAGTTGATACTGGAGTTTTAGATGTAGTTCATGAAGACACAATTGTAATCTGTTCATCATCTAATACTATATTAACTGAAGATTTAGTTGAAGAGTTATCAGATTGGTTATCATCTGGAGAAGAAAATAGAAATCTAGCAGGTAAAATATTACCTACAATAGATTATAGTAAAAATCATCACTTGCTTTGGAGATTATCTCAAAGGATAAATAACAATCTTTGGCCTTTTAGAAGAGATAAAGATGTACAATATTGGTTAGAACAGTCACAACTTGAAGATTATTATCACATGAATGCTCAAGATATGATTGAACATTTAGAAAAATTAGATTTGTTAAATGCAGAAAACTTTAAGTATTTAGAGCCTGAAGTTAGAAAAACAATTAGTATTTCTAATAGAGATCTTTATGTAGTTAAAGTGGCAGTTAAAAAAAAATATAGAAAATTTTATGAAAAAAATAGTGAAATTAGTTAATGTTATAATATCTAATGAATTTAACAATAACGCAGAATTTAATAAAATAGAAATTAATGATAATATAAAATTTGGATTTATAAATGAACTAAGTGGTAGTTGGAGTAAATATCATGTTTATGATTTATTTAAAATTATTAAACCAAATGCACAAGATAAATCATTTTATAGATATCCAAAACTTACATTACCAAGGGATAAGTTTTCAATTATTAAAGAAAAATATAATTCTACTATTACAAGAAAAAAAGATACAGCAGATTATAAAATTATATCTGATAAATTTGTAAGTAGTTTATATGAAGGTAGTTGGAATAAATATAAGTCCTATGATGATTTAGTTGAATTTTATAAAAAGGTCAATAGTTTTTTTGATGAAAATGTTAAACATGTAATTGAAAATCTTATAGAAAAAGGTAATCATACATATGTATATAATATAGCTGGTTTTAGTGGATATTATAATTACACTAATTTTTCAACAAAAGAAAAGGCAGCAATTAAATTTATCATAGATCATATAAATCATGAAAATGATAAAAGTTATTTTCATATAAAAGAACTAGAGTTATTCAAAGAACTATATATGTCAAATAATTTAGTCCTTGATGAAGATGTATTAGATTTTGCAACTGAAGATTCAGTGGTACTTGATGAAGAAGCATTTAAAACTCTTGAATCAATGTGTACAAGTGAAGATTCTGCAAATCTTGCAATTGCTTTAGAAATGATGGCTAATTGTAATATAAAAAAATCATATGATATAATAGCATATATGTTTTGGTTTTATACTGATCATATTAAATATGCTAAAAATTGGCAAAGTGTAAATGTTAAATCATTAAAAAAAGTTTTTAATAGTTATGATAGATCTCCTGATCATAGAAGATCACATGGGTATCAGAAGCTTGTTAGAAACTTATTAAAAGATTCAGCATGCACAGAGTTTATAAAAGATAAAATTAAAATTAAATACTTTAATATGGTAATTAAACATTGGATTACAGAACATGGTCCTTTTGATGTTAGCATTGAAAGTTTAGTTTTTAAAGATCTTGATAAAATAGAAGTATAATAAAGGAGGAATGCCATAATTGATTGTTAGGGTGTATGTTCTTAGACTCACATGCATCCTGCTTCCTCCCTTTAAAAAATAACAAAGAATGACTGATAAACAAATGGAAGAAAAGTTTTATACTAAAGATTTTAGTTTTAGCTATTCTTCATTAAATAAATTATTATTTTCACCATCCTTATTTTATAAGGACTATATACTTCTTGATAAAGAAATAAAAACAGATAAACACCTTATTGAAGGTAGGCTTGTACACTGTTTGTTATTTGAACCAGATGAGGTTAAAAATAAATTTAATATTGTACCTGGTAAAACACCAAGTGATAATATTAGAAAAGTAATGAAAGATATGTCATTATACACAGATGAAAAGCATCTTAGTAAAGTTGAAGACCGAATAATACTAAGTTCTTTAATGCATATGAATCTTTATCAATCTCTTAAAACAGATGAGCAAAGAATAGCTAAAGTAAGAATTGAAGATAATGAACCTTATTGGAATTTCTTAGGTAACAGTGCTATAGATGTTATAGATCAAGATACTTTAACTAAATGTACAGAGTATGTTAATATAATTCAATCTAATGATGATGTTATGAAGTTATTTTCTAATGAATCTGAAACAGATTTTGAATTAGATCCTATATCTATACATTGTGAGAAACCATTATCTTGTAAATTAGAAAATTATAATTTTGGTTTAAAAGGTATCATTGATTTCTATAAAGTAGATAAGCAAAAGAAGGTTGTTACAATATGTGATTTAAAAACAACCAGTAAGACTATTGCTGATTTTAAAGAGACAGTTGAATTCTATAATTATTGGCTTCAGGCCGCCATATATTCCAAATTAGTTTATGAAAATTTAGATGAAGATGCTGAAATGTATGAAATTTTATTTAAATTTGTTGTTATAGACAAGTACAACCAAGTGTATGTATTTGATGTAAGAGAGGAAACACTAGGGATTTGGGCAAATGGACTAGAAAACGTAATTAAGAGAGCAAATTATCATTATACAAAGAAAGAATACCACCTTCCCTATGATTTTCTTATAGAAAAAGTTAAATTATAGTATGGACACAGTGTATACAAAGTATTTCCAAAAGAGTAAAGTATTTTTATATCCTTTACTTGGTATAAAGAAAGGTGCAGAGTTTGTCCCAGCAGAAACATATATCTGTTGGGATGGTCTCTATGAACCAAAAGACCAAAAATATATATTAGTATATAATGAAGAAAGATCAGATAAGTTTATATTATTTGAGGGTAGACAAATAAAAAAGAATCCTCATTATCATGATTGTTATTACATAAATAATAAAAAACATATTTATGTTTTTGATCTAAGTGATAAAGCTCATGATTATGATATGTTTATTAAAGGTTATTTTTCTAAGTTTAGTTTAGAAACTAAAAACAAAATATTAAATTATTTTGGTAATATTGGTAGAATATCTGATTACATTAAAAGTTTTATTGAACCAGATGAATACCACACAGAATATGCTAAAGAATTAGATGTAAGTCTAGATTTAGTTAAAGAAGTATATGAATTATGTTCACCTCCAGATTTAGTTAAAGAAACATTAAATGAAAAAATTCCAGAAGAAATAACATTGCTAGATAATAAATCACTATATTTGGATAAAATCAACAAAAAATAAATTATGAGTGTAGGACAAAACATGATGTTAATGACATCAGCATTTAGAAATGTAAAATCATTTTCTTTATTTCCAGTTAGTAATGACTGCCCATACGTTGAAGCAATGTATGACCCAACATCAGGCATTTTAGCCGTTATATCAAAAAATAAGAAGCAATCTTTTCACATGCTTCCTAGATTAAGTGAAGATGGACAACCTCAAAGATTGAGGACTCCGGATAAAGCCACAGGTAAAACAGTAAAAGAACAAAGAGTAAGTATGGAAACTTTTTCAGAATTTTATATTACAGAAAAAGATGAAATTGAGAACTTTGTAAATATCTTTGGTATTAATGCTGAATCTTTTGATTATCAACAGTTTACAAAAATAGAAGAAAAGGAAACAAAAGTTTCCAATCTTATATTAGATGCTAAGTAGGAGATCTTACAACTCTCGCTTATCTCTTATTCCTATTTAGTATCTATAAGGTGGTTTTTACCACCTTTTTTTTTGACAATTTTTAAAATTAATAATATGAATCACTATGTAATGGATTATGAAACTCTTAGTAATTGTTTTGTTGCAGTATTTGAACATTACAAAACAGAAGAAACTAAGATTTTTGTAATACATGATTTAAAAAATGATTATGATTCCTTTATAGAATTTCTTGAGCAAAATGAACAAAATAAAGAATGGCATATATCTTATAATGGATTAGCCTTTGATGCTCAAGTTACTCACTATATTATTAAAAACCGTGATATGTTTAAAAACTTAAGCGGATGTGCTATAGCAGAAGTTATATATCAATATGCACAACAATGTATTGATAGATCTAATAAAAATGAGTTTGCTGAGTTTCCTTTATGGGAAATGTGCATTGGTCAAATAGATTTGTTTAAAATGCATCATTGGGATAACCCAGCTAAAAGATCTAGTCTTAAGTGGATTCAATATAGTATGGATTGGAATAACATATTAGATATGCCTATTCATCATGAAACTGAAATTAAAACACAAGAACAAATAGATACAATAATTGAATATTGCGTTAATGATGTAAAATCAACTAAAAACATATTCATTCAGTCTGAATCACAAATAAAACTACGTAAAGAACTTACGTCCAAGTATAATATTAATTTATTTAGTGCTTCAGAACCAAGAATAAGTAAAGAGTTATTTGCATATTACATGTCTAAAAAGTTAAATATATCTAAAGGAGAAATAAAAAGACTTAGGACATATAGAAACACCATAAAATTAAAAGATATACTTCTTCCTTATATAAACTTTAAATCTAAAGAGTTTAAAGGTTTAATGGAAAGAGTTAAAACAGTTGAACTAAATTCAGAAAGTTTAAAAGGTAGTTTTAAATATTCAGTAGAATATAAAAATGTTAAAACTCACTTTGGTTTAGGCGGTGTGCATGGTGCAATTAAGTCTGGAGTTTATAAATCAGATGAAGATAATATAATAATGTCTTCAGATGTTACCAGTTTCTACCCTAATTTAGTAATTAGGAATAGATGGGCTCCAGGACATTTTCCAGCTGAGGAGTTTTGTGATCAGTATGAATGGTTTTTTGAAGAAAGAAAGAAAATTCCTAAGAGCAACCCTATGAATTATGTATATAAAATTATACTTAATTCTACATTTGGTCTTAGTAATGATGCTAATAGTTTCTTTTATGACCCTGAATTATGTATGCGTATAACCGTTAATGGTCAACTTAGTTTGATGATGTTATATGAAATGATTATGGAAAATATACCAAATTCTTATTCATTAATGCACAACACGGATGGTATGGAAATAATAATACCAAGATCTGAACAAGAAAATTACTTAGCAATATGTAAAAAGTGGGAAGACATAACTAATTTAAATCTAGAACATGATAGTTATCAAAAACTTATCATTGGAGATGTAAATAATTATATTGGTGTTAATGAATTCCAAGAAGTTGATATAAGTAACTGGAGAAAGATTAAAAAAGATAATCCACATTATGTTTTTAAAGTTAATAAAGATAAATTTCTTTATGCACCTGTAAAACTTAAAGGTAGGTTTGACTTTAACAATCTAGCTCTTCACAAAAACAAATCTAAACTTATAGTACCAAAAGGTATCTTTAACTATTTTGTGCATGATGTATTACCAGAAGTTTATTTAACGTCTAACAGAAATATTATTGATTATTGCATTGGTGGTAAATCCAAAGGTAATTGGCAGCAAGTTGCTAAGTCAATTAAAAATGGTGAATATCAACAAGTTAACTTACAGAAAATAAATAGATATTATATATCTAATTCTGGAGTTAAAATTGTAAAAATTAATAAAAAAGATGGTAGAGAAATACAATTAGAATCTGGCAAGTGGTTACAAACACTTTATAATAAATTAAGAGTTGAACGTAAATGGGATAATTATGATGTGAATACTAGGTATTACTTAAGTGCAATAGAATCAGAAATTGATAAGATCTTATCATGTTCAATGAATCAATTAGAATTATTTTAAATGATTAAGCAGAAAACCAAAACTCTTAAAACAAAAGACAATAACAATAGTGCCAATTGCATTGCCCCTAACTTAATTTATGGCTGTTATGGAAAATGCGTTGACACTTATTGTTATATGGCAAGATATAATGGTAAACGTGTATATGTAAATACTAATGTAGATGATATATTTAACTCTGTATTAGATTGGGAAAAGACATTTACTAAATATCCAGATCAACAAGATCCTATATACACTATGGTAGATATAGCATGTAACACTGATTTAGTGCTTATGCAAAAGTTTTTACCAGAAAGTTTACATGACTATTTAAAGAGATATGATGATCACCCAAGGCTTAATACAACAATGGCCACAAAGTATCCTAAACTCCTTAAATTAGATGTAACACACTTTAATAAAGAACCTAGAGTTAGGGTTAGTTTGATGCCTCAGAAGTATTCTAAGGTTTTAGAACCCAAAATGCAGTCTATTAAATCAAGAATAGATGATGTAAATAGACTTAAAAACTTGGGCTGGGAAGTTCATCTTAATTTTAGCCCTTTGGTATTTTATAAAGGATGGCAAAAAGAATATGATTCATTATTTAAAAAAGTTAAAGAAAAAACAGGTGAAAACCTATGTGAAGTAATTGCTTTAACTAATCATGCTAATCAAATGGCTAAAACTACAGATGAAGCACGAGAATTAATGAAATATTCATATGAAGTTAAAAACAAATCTGGTGTCATGAGATACCCTATACAACATAAATCTAGATTACTTAATGAATTTAAAGAATTATATTCTAATTATTTTAATCTAAATACAATCAGATATATATTTTAATATGAAAACTCAAAGAATACTTATAACTATACTTTTAGTAATGTGCACTGCATCTATATTACACAACTTTTATCTACAACGTAGTATTAAAAAAACAGAAATAGAAAAATCAGAAATTATAGATCAGTTTTTTGATTTAAAACGTGAGTATGAAACAATGTTTGATGACTATATGTTATTAGAAGAAGCGCATTTTATAATGTCTGAAGAACATGATATACTTGCATCATGTTGTTCTAACTCAGGTTTGCAAGAATAAAAAATAATTATTATATTTACACTTAAAAAGTTTAAACAATGAGAGTTGATAGATCATCATCAAATAAAGAGTACTTAATAAATGCCCCATTACCAGACCATGGGGAATCATATACTGTAATATCACATGAAGATGTGATAAATACAACACAAAATCTAATAAAAAAATCTAACTTCAGAATCATAAGTGAAAACTATAGATGTAATACAAATGCTCAAGCAGCATCTGGTATATACTTTATAGAGCATGTTACAGAAGATCCGGATCTAAGAGATACTGATCTTGGTTTAATGTTTGCATGGACTAATTCATATGATAAAAGTATTAGATTTCAATGTTCATTGGGAGCATATGTATTTGCATGTCATAATGGTATGATATGTGGAGAATTAAACTATGCCAGAAAACATACTGGTAATGCTAATAATGAGTATAGCACTCAGATACACAGTCAATTAAATAATGCTAAAAGAGTATTTAAAAAAGTCATAGATGATAAAGATGCTTTAAAAAACATGAAGTTATCACATGAAAAACAAGCAGAAATAGCTGCTAAAATGTTTTTCACTGAGAATTTATTATCTCCTCATCAAATATCTTGTGTAAGAGATGAAATGAATAAACCATCTTATGACTATAAATCTGATCAAGAAACAGCATGGTCATTTTACAATCACGTAACTCATGCTTATAAAACTATTCACCCAAGAGATTGGATGAAGAATAGTAAAAAGTTTCATGATTTTATTATGACTGAAATTAATAACATTAACGGAGTCACTAATGTAGATGCTCAATTTTTTCACAATATACATAAAGCACAGCTTGCTGAAGATATATTTGAGATTGAGGATTCATATATAAACTTCATATAAATGCTTACAACCCTTCTTGGCATACTAATTTGTATATTAGTTTTATATTATTGTAGATATAACGCTGAGGAGGATTATAAGAAAAAAAACTACTGAGTTCATTGCAACAAACCAACACCATCAGTTTAGTAGTTCTGATGGTTTTTTATTCAGGCCATTCTGCAAAAACAAACGGAACTTTTTCTTTGTATTCACTGTAAAAAACAGGATAAGCATCCCTTATTTCAGATAATGTATCTAAAATACCACCTTCTTCTGCTTCAAAATCTTCTGTGTAAGAATCTAACTGATCATCATAAGGAGATATAAGTTCTATAGAACTATTTGTAAACTCATCCTCACCATTAAAATATACATATAATTTCATAATTTAAATTTTAAGTACAAGGAGGTAAACCTACTGACCAACCTAGTTGACTAGTAAAGAAATCAAGTGCATCTTGTACATTAGTTATATCTGCAGGTACAGTGTAAGGTCCTCCAGGATTAACTGCAGCAGGTAAACAGCTTGGACTATTATACCCAGCATTAGTTTCAACCCATCCAGTTTGTCCACCTAGTGGTTGAAAGTTTACTGCTAACATTTCTTTAGCCCAACCAATTAATGTATCATCTATTTGTTGAGTAGTCCAATATGCAGCAATATTTGAACCCATTACACCACCCGGCTGTGGACAAGGGGGTATCCATCCTCCAATATCATGTGTGAAAACAGCTGGTTGAGCATTAGTAGTATTAAACATACCACCAAGAGTAAAATCTTTATCAAATCTTCTTAAATCTCCCCAACTATTAACAGATTGATTAAAAGAATAACATCTATTAAACATAGCTGTAAAACCTCCTTTAGGAGCTACTGTATTAGCAGTAGTCATAAAAGTACCTGTAAAAGTTAAAGGATTTCCACTTGCACCAGGTATTTCTCCATTATTAAAGACTTCATTATAATAGAAAAATTCTTCAAATGTATTGAATTTGCTTATATTCCAATTATTTAAGTCTCTATTAAACGCCCTACAAAATAGGAACATACCATAAGGATATATGTAATCAACATTAGCATTTGTAGGCCAACTCCACGTTTCTATTCCATTAGGTATTGTACTATTATTATAACCATAAGCAAACATATAGTCAGCTTTAAGTTCTAATCCTTGTGCTGGTGTTGAACCAGGTGCAAATGGTTGAAGAGCATCTATTGATGTTTTCCAAGTAGATAAATTTACCATTACAGCACCTGCAGTTGGTAATTGACCATTAGCAAACATATTACTCATCCTACTAACATAATTAAAAGTCCAATTATCTAACGGTGGAATATTCTTTGTACCTTGAAACATAGAAGTCCACAAAACAGATTGATTGGTTCCTGCTGGTAAATTTGAACCCCATGTTTTATTAGTAAGTGTAGTTGAGTAATTAGGAGCACTAGGATCCCATTTACTATAAGCAAACATATACTGTGCATCAGTTGCTGTATTAAAATCCCACGTACTAAGATCTAAATCCATACCATTAGTAGAATTTACACCACAAAAATAAAACATAAAAGTTAAATAAACCTGTGTACTATTACTTAAAGGCTCTAATTGATTAATTTTTGATCCCCAGCCAGATATATTATAACCTGATTCACCAAAATATATAATGTTATTATTGTTTGAAAAGAAACTTGTAAGATTAAGCTTATTACTTGCTGTATTATTTATATCAAAATATTTTATTCCAACACCAGTAAAATTACCTTGAATCTGCTGCATAAAACTCGTAAAGTTAATATCTGCATTTGAATTAGTATTAAAAGTCCAACCACTCATATCAGCTTTAATAGTAAAAAAACCTACTTGACCAATTCTTGAAGAAGCAAACATTTGATGAAAATCCACACAATTATCCCAACTTATATTTGTCCAAATCAGAGGATAACCATAACCTGCCCAACTATTATAAAACGCTCTACTAGCATCTTGAATATTTGTTAGATCCCAATCACTAATTTCTTGCAATGGACCTGCAGTAAGATAATTAGGTTGACTGGGTTGATAGTAATTAGTATATGCACGTTTATTGTTTTGAAAAATTTTATGCATACTAACACATTGTGAAAAATCTGGTGTATCATCTGCTGCACAAACAGGAGCATATTCATTAAATTGAAAGGTATCACCTGCGTACATACCTATAGTTTGTAACCATTGAGTAGGGCCCCAATGTGTAACTATTGCTGAAGCCGCAACAATAACATTACCATTATTATATTCATTATCTGCATCTTCACTATATGCAAATCTAAAGTTATTAAAAGTTGTTCCTGATATTGGAACTATAGAAACATACATTGGACTATTATCCCAATTATCATTTCTATTTACAAATAGTTTATGTCTACCTTGTTGAAATGGACCT
>Ga0315315_10000125_pt1 | contig 55196 bp, 44 predicted proteins | sample M140m3416metaG_FD_203699 | JGI IMG/M metagenome (GOLD analysis project Ga0315315, IMG submission 203699) | Ammonia-oxidizing marine archaeal communities from Monterey Bay, California, United States - M1 40m 3416 | ecosystem: Environmental > Aquatic > Marine > Intertidal zone | place: USA...
GCAGCCAGCGGATCGAGTCATCAATTGGCAGGGAGGCGTCTGTTCCCAGGCTTTGGATCGTGGCCGTCGGGTTTTCGGTCGCCAAAAGCTCAGCGAGTGACGAATATCGCTCACCAAGCTGCAGTGGCAGCAATTGGCCACTTTCCACAATTCCGACCCGAATCGAGTCGGCCTGATCTAAAAATTTTGTTACGTTCATGCAGCAAAGGATATCGAAAAAACAGCCCCGTGGGGAGCATTCATGAGTGATCTTGGTCCAACAAGCAGCAAAAGCTCGAGCGGCGAAAAATCCGGAGGGCGTAAGAAGTCGATCTTGCCATTGTTGTTGGGCAGCATTGTGCTGCTGGGCATTGGTGCGGGGTTCTGGGGGCTTTCGGGAAAACAAGATGATAATGGCTCAGGTGGACTTGATCCCGCTATCAGTCAGCAGCTCGATTTGACCCGGACTGCCTTGGCTGCCACGGAGAATTTGGAGCTCATTGAAGCAGATGAATCTTGGAATGAACTTTATCGCCAAGCTTCGTCGGATGAGTCGATTGCACTCAATCGTGCCATCAATCGTGTACTTCGGGTGGATGCCTTGTCAGCCAAGGCAACCAACGCTTCACTTGATGATCAGGAAAAACAGAATGCTCGTCGCCAAGTCCCCGATGCGATTTCTGCCGCGAAGCAGGCGATTGAAGATTTTCGAAAAGCAGCAAGCGATGAGGTGTTAGCCATGTGGCTGGTGACACGGGTCGATCTGCATCAGGCCGCATTGCTGCCCGGGTCGGTGACCAAGCTGGAACGGAACAAAGTTTACAAGCGTGTTGCTGCGGCCATTCGCGGTGAGGCAGGAAAATCAGCCAAAGTCCGAATTCTGGGTGGATCACTCATTCAGGTGGTCGAGCAATTGGAAGATCCGATTGATGGTTTGCCCGCAAACTTGCTGGTTGATGCTGCTGACGCGATCGGACAACTATCTGACCAACAACCGGATAACCTTTTCTTTGCGTTACGAGCTGCACGACTTAATATCGCAACTCATGACCAGAAGGCGATTGTTTTTGTCGAGCGTGCCAAGCGTCTGGCGAAAGCGATCGAACCCTCGATTCGACGCGAAACACAACCAATAGGTGTCACACCCGATGAATTGGTCGCTCAGATTGTGGCTGCTGTCGAAGCAGGAAAGTGGTCAGAAGCAGAGAATCGAATGTTACTGTGGTTTAATGTTTTGAACAGCACTGAAATTGTAAAGACGGACCGCCGTCGAGCATCTCCGCATCCACTTGATCTGTTGAGCTTTGATTCGTTGCGTCGTCTTTCTGCTCAGGCAGTTGAGGGCAAGCCTCTCGGAGCGAGCACAAGTGAATTCAAGTTTGAAAGTCAGGTGGTTATGCCAGTGACAACGAACCACACGGTGCTTTCGCTTGATTACGATTTGGACCTGGACAGAGATCTCGTGACTGCCGACGAAGACGGTCTGTTGGAATTATGGAGCAATGAGGGTGGCGGTAAGTTCAGTTCCGTCGGCCAATTGCAGTTGGATATTGATCCGAAGGGAATCGTGGCAGCAGATCTGTTTCTTGTTGATAGCAGCGATCCCAAACGTCTACGTTCTGATCGCAAAGCAGTTGCTGAGAGTGATCAGGACTACTCCTCCGCTGCCCGGCACAACACCTTTCAGAGTCTGGTTATTTATGGTGCGGAGGGTGTGCGAATGGTGCAGTTGGATGGTCGTGCCGAAGTGGAGGAAGGATCGCGGTTGACACTGGCGTCAGCTGACAATGGTCTTCAGGATGTCCGGGACGTGACCGCAGCGGTCACGGGTGATCTGGAGGCAGACGGTGACTTGGATTTGGTTTTAGCGACAGCATCGGAGGGCATTCGCTTGTTCGCCAACCGCGGAAATAGGACTTTCTTTGAAATCACACAGTCAGAGAATGCATTCTCGGGTGACGATCCTGTGTCAGATATGTCGCTGATTGATTTGGATAGAGATTTGGATCTGGATGTTGTGACGGTGCATCGTTCCAGCGGCAAAGTTGGCATGTTGGAAAATCTACTCCATCTTCAATTTCGCAGTCGGTTTTTTGACGAGATTCCACCAATCGAAGAAGCTCAATTCATCACGGTGGAAGACATTGATGGAAATGTATCGTGGGACCTGGTGGTGGCTGGCAAAGGTGGGGTTTCCATTGTTTTTTCGCAGACCGCGGCTGCGAATGCTTGGACGGTCGATCATGTCGAACACAATGAACACGCAGCTGCCGCGGCTGTCGTTGCTGATTTCGACAACGACTCGTGGATGGAGGTCGTTGCCCTCAACGAACAGGGGGCTGCGATCACGAGAATCGGACCCTGGGGGTTTCGTGATTGGCAACCCATCGAATCAGCTGAACTCGCTGGCGATTTGGTCGTGGCGGAATTTGATGGTGATGGTGTGTTGGATCTCGCTGGAATGACGTCGCAGGGGGTCAGCGTACTTAAGAACAGCACGACGCCGATGGGGCACTATGTTGATGTGCGATTTAAGGGGATCGACGATAATGCCAGTGGACGCGTGAATCACTATGCGGTGGGAAGCGTGCTCGAGATGCGGTTTGGTCCCCACTACCGTGCGAGAATTGTTCGATCACCATCAACCCACTTTGGGCTTGATGGTTTTGATTCGGCCAGTAGCGTGCGTGCAATTTTTCCCAATGGTTTGACTCAGACCGTTCGTGATCCGAAAGTTGACTCACTTGTCGAGGAAGAGCAGACGCTCAAGGGGTCGTGTCCCTATCTTTACGCATGGGATGGTGAAAAGTATGTATTTCAAACTGACTGTCTTTGGGCTGCACCACTCGGCTTGCAAGTAGCTCGTGGTGTCGTCGCCAAGGACCGCCCCTGGGAATATCTGAAAATAAACGGAGAGCAAATCCGGCCACGTGGTGACCGCTACGATTTTCGAATCACGGAAGAGTTATGGGAGGTCGCATACTTTGACAAGATTGCTTTGCAGGTGGTTGATCACCCTGCCGATGTTGACATCTGGACCAATGAAAAAGTTGGCCCTGGTCAGATCGCAACTCCCACTGTCTTTGCATTCTCCGGAAAAGATCGACACGCCGTGGTGGAAGCCAAAGATACCTTTGGGCGGGATGTGACAGCACCGTTGTCTGTGGTGGATCGAGATTTTGTAAAAGGTTTTGATCGGCGATATCGACAAGGGCTGTGTGAACCACATTGGATTGACCTCGACTTTGGCAAAGCTCTTGCAGGGATTGGCAGCGGATCTGAGACCCAAAAAATTTATCTTGTGCTGACAGGGTGGATCTTGCCGACAGACACCTCGCTGAACATTCAGATTGACCAAAATCCTGAATTGGGACCTCTGGAATTTCCCTCGGTTTGGGTACCTGACGCGGAATCAGAGTCGGGGTGGAAGCAAGCAATCGAGTACATGGGATTTCCCGGGGGAAAAACGAAGACGATCGTTGTGGATGTGACGGATGTACTGAATCAAGAAGATCCGAGATTTCGAATTCGAACGTCGGCTCAGATCTACTGGGATTGCGCGGAAGTTGCTGTGCAGGAGGTGCCGGCTGAATTTCGAGTGGAAAGTGTCGAATTGCTAAATGCAGAGGTAGCTTTTCATGGTTTCTCTAAACGTTTGCGAGACAACACATCACGTCCAGAAACCTACGATTATCAGCAATCAAACTTGGCTCCGCGGTGGCCACCATTGATGGGTGAACTCTCTCGCTTTGGTGAGTGCACAGGCTTGGTGCGTGAGTGGGATGATGAGATGGTGGTCATCAGCTCCGGTGATGAAATCAGACTGCAGTTTTCCGTTCCTAAAACAAATCTGCCCAAGGGGTGGAAGCGTGATTTCATTTTCCACAGTGTGGGCTGGGACAAGGACGCAGACTTGAACACTCTGACGGGGCAGTCCACGCTACCCCTCCCACACCGCGGAATGAGACGTTACCCGCCGCCAGTTGAGGCTGCGACAAATAGTCAACGCTTGCAAGAGCTGAATGCGCCGCATTTGCGTCGTCGACAGTCGTTCCGGTCTTTTTGGGCTAGACCAGAAATGAGTACGCAGATGAGTTTCGAAAGTCTGTGATCACCGGTTAATCGGAAAAAGACGCCCGGCACCCCTCAGAACTGGCTTAAATCGGGCATAAGCCCGCTGTTTGGTCATTCGGGAGGGTTTGAGAAAACAATTCTGGTTCTCGCTGCGTCTAACGAACGTGGTTCTCTTCTCCAGCCTTGAAAAGTCGCATGGCCTCTCGCAACGCCGCCCCGGACGAATCTGCTTCTACCCCGCCCCCACAGGCGGCTACCAAGAAGAAAGCAGCCCTACGTCCGGTGACCCCAAGACTGCGAGTGGTGTTGTATGTCGTCTTAACGTTGTTTGGCGTGCTTGCGGCAAATGGGCTCTACCTGACCTCCATTACTTGGCTGCAGAAGTTCACGGGAGAGGTCTACGAGACGCACTTTTACCAGTTAATGTTTCTGATTCATCTGGGTTTGGGGCTGTTATTGATCTCACCCGTGGTGGGTTTCGGGTTCTTGCACATGTGGCGGGCACGGAATCGCAGAAATCGGCGTGCTGTGAAAATTGGTTATGCCTTGCTTGGCGTGGCCTTGGTCATATTGATTAGCGGCTTGCTGTTGATGCGAGTTGGCTCTCTTGCGATCGTGAACCCCACCACTCGCAACGTTGTGTACTGGATGCACTTCCTTGCACCATTGGCCGCGGTTTGGCTCTACTGGCTCCACCGACTGGTGGGTCCGCGGATCAAGTGGCACATTGGTCGACGGGTCGGGTTGGCGATTGGTGCCATTGTGATCTTGATGGTCGGCTTTCAAGCTTCGGACCCGAGGATTAGCGGGGATGCAGGCCCCGTCGATGGTGAAAAATATTTTGAGCCTTCTTTGGCAAGAACGGTCTCCGGAAAGTTCATTTCCGCCAAGACGTTGATGAATGATGAGTACTGCTTGAAATGTCATCAGGATATCTATGACTCGGCGTTACACAGCGCACATAAACTGAGCAGTTTCAATAATCCTGCTTACCGTGCTTCCGTCCGTGAGACCCGAAAAGTAGCGACCGAAAGAGTTGGCAGTCTGCAGGCTTCACGATGGTGTGCCGGTTGTCATGATCCCGTTCCGTTTTTCTCAGGACGTTTTGACGATCCCAACTACGATGACGTGAATGATCCGACAGCACACGCTGGTATTTCGTGCGCGGTTTGTCATGCCATCCAATCCGTTGATAGCAGTGTTGGCAACGCGGATTACACCATCGACGAACCCAAACACTATCCTTTTGCCTACAGCGATAACCCGATTCTGTCGGGACTCAATTCGTTAATGGTGAAAGCAAAGCCTGCGTTTCACAAACATGAAATGCTGAAACCCATGCACAAGACCGCCGAGTTTTGTTCATCTTGTCATAAGGTTTCATTGCCCGGCGAAGTCACTGCCTACAAGGAATTTCTGCGAGGGCAAAATCACTACGACAGCTACCTCTTGAGTGGAGTCTCCGGCCACGGTGCGAGGAGTTTTTATTATCCACCGAAAGCTCAGGACAATTGCAACGAGTGTCACATGCCGGCAGTCGCGAGTGATGAGTTTGGGGCGAAGTACATGGAGCAACTCGGTGGTCTTGGCGTCCATACTCATTCGTTTCCAAGTGCCAATTCTGCTCTAGGACACTGGATGGGTGATCAGGACCAGGTGGAATTGCATCGGAAATATCTTGAGGGCACGCTGCGTGTTGATCTCTTTGGCCTGAAGCAAGGGGGGGCGATCGACGGTGCACTGCAAGCACTTCTGTCTGATACTGCTCAGGTTGAGAAGGGGAAAACGTACTTGATCGAAACTGTCTTGAGGACGATGAAGTTAGGGCACCATTTCAGCCAGGGCACGACTGACTCAAATCAGATTTGGGTTGAGATGACAGCCACGCAGGGTGATCGCTTGATTGGTCAAAGCGGGCACCGTGATGATCGTGAAGTTGTCGATTCATGGTCCCACTTTGTTAATACCTTCATGCTCGACCGAGATGGTAATCGGATCAATCGAAGAAACGCACAGAACATTTTCACCCCGTTGTACAGTCACCAGATGCCTCCGGGAGCCGGGCAGACAGTTCATTACAAACTCACTGTACCGGACCAAACCAACGAGCCGATCGTGGTTACGGCGAAGCTGCTATATCGAAAGTTCGATACTGAGTATCTGGACTATATCCGTGCAGATCGTGATCCCGAGGTTGATCCATTGGATTTGGGTCAGGTCGGTGACCCCAACGATCTGCCAATCATCGAAATCGCTAGCGATACCGTTTCCCTGATCGTTGTTGATGAGGTGGATCCGAATTTTGAAAGCGTGGCTGTTGCTCCATCTGCAGGTGAGATTCCAGAGTGGCAGCGATGGAACGACTACGGCATCGGGTTGCTGCTCAAGGGAAAGGCTGAACTCAAGCAGGCAGGCGAGGCGTTCGCTGAAGTTGAGGCTTTGGGCCGATTTGACGGCCCGTTAAATAAGGCGAGGGTTCAGTTTGCGGAGGGAGACTTGAACGGGGCTACCGAGTCACTCACGCGTGCGGCGGAGATGGATCCGCCACCGCCGTCCTGGACACATGGATGGTTGAGCGGGATCGTTAACCGGCAGCAGGGAAACCTAGAGGCGGCGGCAGAGTCTCTGCGGGCTGTATTGGAAACCAAGGTGCCGGAACGAGGATTTGATTTCTCGCTCGACTATGCAGTGCGTAACGCGTTGGGACTGACTTTGGTTGACTTGGCTCAGCGTGCAGAGGTGATGGATATTGAGGGAGGATTTGAACAGTATTCGCAGGATGCGATTCAGCAGTTTCAACAGGTGCTGGATGTCGATGCCGAGAATGTAACTGCCCATGCTAATTTGGCTGAAATTTATGGTTTGACCGGTGACACCGAGCAGGAACAACATCACCGTATGCTTCACACCCGCTATAAACCCGACGACAATGCAGCGGAAGTTGCGATTCCTGCCGCGCGGCGCCGTTACCCGGCGGCAAATCACGCAGCTGAAGCACTTGTGATTTATGACATGCAACGCACTGAAGTTGCGACAGACGCCGAGCCGGATGTTGCCGCTGCCGATTGAGATGGGAATTGATGAATAACCTCGACGAAAACCAGCTTGATGATGACGATGACGTGCAGAATGATGCGGTGATCGCCAGTGCGTTACGAGCGTCCTTGGTAGTTTTCATGATCTTGGGTATTCCAGTCATCGCGGCTTTGGTTTACCTGAACATCGGTGTACGGCAGGAGGATTCAACTGAGTCGGAAGTGACTCTGCCAAAGCAACGAGAGGAAAATGATCGGGTAATGCCGCAACTGGTAATGAAGAGTGTGGCAAACTCGTCCGGTATTGATTTCACGCATGACTCAGGTCGTGAAGGTCAGAAGCTGTTGCCCGAAACGATGGGAAGCGGCGCAGCCGTGCTGGATTACAACGGCGACGGGCACCAAGACCTGCTGTTTGTCAATTCAACCCGTTGGCCCTGGGATACTCGTGGGCAACTCGACTCTCCGTGCCGGTTATTCAAAGGTGATGGGAAGTTTCAGTTCACTGATGTAACCGAAGAGGCGGGGATTGGAAAAAACTTGTATGGAATGGGCGCGGCGGTGGGCGACTACGACAACGATGGAGACACGGACATTTTTTTGTCGGCGGTCGGTAAAAATCGCCTGCTAAAAAATGAGGGAGGGGTTTTTGAAGATGTGACCGATGATGCAGGTGTGGGAGGCGGAGACGACAAATGGGGCACCAGTTGTGGGTTCTTTGATTACGACAATGATGGCCTGCTGGACCTATTTGTCTGTAACTACGTCACGTGGAGCAAAGACGCGGACCTGAGTCAGAAATTTACACTCGATGGTGAGTCACGCGCCTACGGCCCCCCGAAGGCCTTTTCTGGATCATTCTCGTATCTGTACCACAACGACGGTGACGGAAGCTTCACTGATGTCTCGGAGACAGCAGGTATACAGATTCGAAATGATGACACGGGCGTCCCGCTCGGCAAAGCAATGGGACTAGCGCCAGTCGATTTTAATGGTGACGGTTGGCTGGACATCGTGGTAGCGAATGACACGGTCAGGAATTTTCTTTTTGAAAACAACTGCGATGGGACGTTCTCCGAGGTAGGCCGGATTTGTGGAATCGCCTTCGATCGTAGTACCGGTAATGCCCGTGGCGCGATGGGGATCGATACGGCTCAGTTCCGAGATAACGGAACGCTTGCGATCGGAATCGGTAACTTTGCGAATGAGCCGAGTGCACTTTACATGGCACGGGCAGGCAAAAAACAATTCACGGATGCAGCGATGTATACGGGCTTTGGTCCACCAACACGGCAGGGACTGACATTCGGGCTGTTTTTCTTCGACGTCGACCTTGATGGTCGTTTCGACCTGCTCGGTGCGAATGGGCACCTCGAAGAAGAAATTTCCAAGGTCCAAGCAACCCAGCGTTATGCCCAACCACCCCAGCTGTTCTGGAATGCAGGACGGGACGCCAAAAGCGAGCTCGTGCTGGCACCCGAATCATCTGTTGGTGAAGATTTTTACCAACCGATTGTCGGACGGGGAGCCGCGTTTGGTGATTTTGATGAAGATGGGGATCAGGATGTTGTCATAGCCGTAAGTGATGGAAAGCCAGCAGTCTTCCGAAACGATCAAAGCACTGGGAATCACTGGTTGCGAGTCAGGCTGGAGGGAACTGATGCCAACCGAGACGGGATCGGAGCAATTGTTGAACTCGCACTTGGGGAGAGAGTGCTGAGGCAGTGTGTGATGCCAACTCGAAGCTACCTCAGCCAGTGTGAAAAGGCGGTCACTTTCGGTTTGGGTGACGTGCAGGCAGTCGAATCGATAACGGTTGCGTGGCCGGGTGGAAAGAGAGAGGTTTTCCCCGTATCAAGCATTGACCAGGCGATTGTTCTTCGTCAGGGAACGGGACATGCCGAGCCACCGAAGGCCGAGGTGAGAGTCGACGCATCAGGCGAGTAGGTCGGGTTCGGTGTTTCGCCTGTTTGACTAGCAAACGCAATGTCGCCGCCACACGGCTCAGGCGAGGTGTTCTAACTCGGGCTGCAAGCGATAACGAATTTCGCCTCCCACTATGGTGTGGGTTGCTTTGCCCTGCAGCGTGTGGCCGTCCAAGGGACTGCTGATGCAGTTTGAGCGAAAGCGGGTTCCATCGACGGTCCAAGTGGCTTCGGGGTCGATGATGACAATGTCAGCCGGAACACCTGGTTTGAGTGTGCCACCCGGGACTCCGGCAATTCGTGCTGGCGCTGTTGAAAGCCGTTCGATTGCCGTTTTCCAGTCGATCAACTGCTTTGCAACCATGTAGGTGATTGTGGTTGCAAGCGTCGTCTCCAGACTGGCTTCACCGAATGGTGAGAGATCAAGATCGTCCATCTTCTTCTCTCGGCTGCGTGGCATGTGTCCGCTTTGAATGGCATCAATCGTGCCGTCAGCCAATGCGTTACGAAGAGTTTCTACATGTTTGTCGCTGCGCAGTGGTGGGTGCACTTTGTATTTGGAATCGAAGGATCTCAGTTGGATATCGGAAAGACATAGATTGTGTGGACAAACTGAGGCTGTCACATCAATACCGCGTGATTTGACTCTTCGGATCATGTCGACTGCCCCCATGGTGCTCACTGGCCCGACGTGCAGGCGTCCTGCGGTGGCTTCGGCGAGGCGTACATCGCGAGCGACTGCCAGGTCTTCTGCCTCGGTCGGTAAGCCTTTTAAGCCAAGCACAAGGGAAACTTGGCCATCGTGCATCATGCCGCCCTCAGCCAACTCGGGGACTTCAGGGCGATCAAAAATTGGGAGATTGAACATCCGGCAATATTCTAGCGCGCGTTTGAGCAATGCGTCGTTTGGCATCGATTTTGGGGCATCACTGAAGGCCACCGCTCCCGCAACGGACAGCAAGCCAAGTTCGGCCATCTGCTCGCCCTCGCGTCCCTTGCTAAGGCACCCGATCACATGAACTCGTGCGCCTCTCGCTTTGGTGGCTTTCTGCCGAACAAACTCAACTGCACCGGGGGAATCAATGCATGGTCTGGTACTGCTGCAGCAAAGTACAGAAGTGAAGCCACCAGCTAGGGCGGCGTGGCTGCCAGACGCAATCGTCTCGTCTTCTTCACTGCCCGGTTCGCGAAGTTCCGCACCCAGATCAACAAGCCCCGGAGCAACAATCCTGCCCATGGCATCAAGGCGCGCACACGCGGCAGGTACTTCCTGATCAGTGGGATTGATTTTTGACACACAACCGTCGATGACCAAGAGCCTTGCCGAGAGATCCAAATCCTGACTGGGGTCTACCAGTCGGGCATTTTCGATGAGCAGGTCTCTCTTGGCTGATTCGTTCATGGAGTTGTGTTGCTTGGCTCGGCTTTGACGCGTGGTTGCTCTTCAGGTGGGCTGTGTTGATCAGTCGGCGGGTGAGCTTTCGGCATTGGCTTTGGCTCGTTCGTTCGCACCCGACAGTAGCCAAAGTGCTGCCATCCGAACAGCGATACCATTGGTGACTTGTTCCAAGATGACCGAGTGTGGTCCGTCGGCGACTTCAGGTGTGATCTCAACACCACGATTGATTGGTCCGGGGGCCATGATCAGGATGTCATCCTTTGCCTTTTGCATTCTAGCGCCATTCATGGCGTACAGAGCAGCGTATTCATGGACACTCGGAAAGGGTCTCGCTCGCTGTCTTTCAAACTGAATGCGGAGCAGGTTGAGGACATCGCAGCGTGGAAGGATGTCATCCAGGTGGTGAGCGACTTCAAAACCGAGTTCGGTCCATCTGGGACTCACTAAGGTAGGAGGTCCACAGATAATGACATGTGCCCCCAGTTTGCTGAGTCCCCAAATGTTGCTTCTCGCAGTACGGCTGTGTGCGATGTCGCCTACCAATGCTACCGTCAGACCCTTGATGTCACCCCGATGCTGCCTGATCGTCAGCATGTCGAGCAGACCCTGGGTCGGATGACCATGGGGGCCATCTCCCGCATTGAGCACGCAGCAATTCAGTTCGCGTGAAAGCAAGTGAGGTGTTCCCGGTGTGCCGTGGCGAGTCACAACCCACTCAACACCCATGGCCTCGATTGTTTTGGCTGTGTCCACAAAGGTCTCGCCTTTGGCAACGCTGCTGCCAACACTACTGAATTCCACCGTGTCAGCACCAAGTCGTTTGGCAGCCAGTGAAAAACTGTTTCGGGTACGTGTGCTGTTCTCAAAGAACAAGTTTGCACAGGTTTTTCCCGCAAGCAGCGATATCTTTTGCCGGCACCCCTGGGTTAGTTCCTTGAGTTGCTGTGCCACGTCCAGGATCGTAGAGATTTCTTCCGGAGACAGGCTTTCCAAATCAAGTAAATGACGGCGGTGCCAGTTTTTTGGAAACTCGATATCTGGTTGAACCGCGGTGGACATCGGCGGAGATTGCAGGAGCAAGAGCAATGAGGACTGACCTCACAACACCGTAAGCGATTCACTCGTTCACGGCGAGGACCCGGGTTTTGTTTTCTGATGAAATACTGCTGTTCATTTGTCATTCATCCCCTGATTTCCAGCACAGCGGGATCAGCATTAGCCAGGAAAAAATTAGGCATATTCCACCTAGTGGAGTGATTGCTCCCAATTTGGGTGTGTCCGTGAGAACCAGCAGGTAGAGACTGCCGCAAAATAAAGTTTGCCCGACCAGACTCAAACGCAGTGACCATCTTCGCCACCGTTGGGCACCAAAAGGCAGGGCACCCAACGCCAAGAGCATGGCAGATTGCAATAAGTGATAACGCACGCCAACTTCGAATTGATCGGAGCGTTTCGCGGCAAAAGCAGCATCATAGCCGCGGCTGTTGAAGAGTGACTCCAAGCCGTGAGCACCGAAGGCACCTATCGCGATGCCAAGGGCACCCGTGATCGCGGCAACAATCACGATTTTGCGGGAAAGTTGCTCAGTCGCCTCGCTTTGTTCCCCGGAACTCATGATCCGATCAGTTTGTCCACTGCGGAGATCAAGCGTTCCATCGGAAACGGCTTGCGGATGTAATCACTTACACCCAATAGCTCAGCATAAGCTTTATGCCGACTTCCTTCGTTGCCAGTAATCATGATCACCGGCAGCGGTTCGGTTCGTAGACGCCGGAGTTTTTCGAGCACTAGAAAACCACTGCGTTTCGGCATCATCATGTCCAGCACGATCAAGTCTGGGTTCTCTCGCTCCGCAAGCGCCAAGCCCTGGTTTCCGTCACGGGCGACTACCACAGTGTGTCCAGCACCTTCCAACGCGTATCGCACCGCTTCGACGATTTCAATGTCATCGTCCACCAGCAATACTGTCTTGCTGTCGGATCCAGAGTTTGTTTTTGATTCCGGTTGATCACTGTTGTGTAAATCATCGGATGAAGGCATGGCGTCGCCGGTCATATTCTTGGAGTGACTTCTGGGTTTTGGCGACAGCTGCAGGTTGGTATTACTCATACCTGCGGCTTGTGCCTGAGCTTTAGTGTAGCTGATGGCTGACGACTCGGCATCACTCGTGATTCCGATAACTGAACAAACTGGATCAGTTGGACCCGTCCAAACCAGCCCAGGCAGGGCATCAAACCAGATCAATTGTTTGAGTAAAGTGTCGGGCTGGATGCCCAGCGATCTGAGTCCTGTATGGATGAATCCGCGACGACATGTCGCATGGTCCACTCATCAAGATCATGAAGTGCGATGGTGGTCATTTCATCATCGCCGGGGTACTGTCGCACTTCGACTCGGCTACCGATTGCCATGCACATCTGAAAATCGGTTTTGAGATTTTGCTGGTTGAATTGGGTGTTTTCGGTACCCCACTGCCAAAGCATTGGCATGCGGCGTTCACGCAACTGCTTGATGTTTCGTATCGAGCCATTTGGCATTCTCCCACCAAGAGAAACAACGCCCGCGAAACGGTCCGGTTCTCTCATCGCTGTGCGCAACGCCATGGTTCCGCCTTCGCGATAACCAGCCAAAACGACGCGTGAGGGATTGATTGAAAAACGCTCGCCAGCAGTCTCGATTGCTTGCATTACTGCTTCTTGGGTAGTCGCAATGCCTGCAGGGCTGTGGTGCCAGTCAAATCGGTGACCCACGGAGTCGACAGCTTTGGTCCCGCGAATTCCCACGCCGACATAGTTTCGTAGGCTAATGTGCGGCATCACCTGATCAATCTGGTGCTCATTAAATCCGTTGCTATGAAACCACACCAACAGCGGATACTGATAGTTTTCAGAGTAATGTACCGGCAGGAAGAAACTGCGGTGCGAGGTGTTGTGAGACCAAGTGTCAGCGAGGTCAAACGAAGCATTCGAGTTGTTTGAAATTGCTTCGTCACCGTCCCACGAATGGGCATGGGAGTTTTGTTTTTCGGATTCGGATTCCGTGCTTTGGCTCCATGATATCGACTTGTGAAAACGACCCATGGCTTCTACGAAAAGAGAGGCGATTTAAAAAAACGCAAACAATAATGGCGTTGCGCAAATGATCGACCCAGAAACTAAGGCCGCGCTTGGAGTGATGTCAACGCTGATGAGATTCCAAGGCGGCGAAAAAGTCAATTTTGCTATTTTGTAAAGATAAATATGCGACTGACGCTTAAGCCGATAGCAATTGATCCATGGTTGCTACCAATTGCTTCACTGCCTCAACGCTATTTTCAAAGGCTGCGGTTTCGTTGTCTGTGAGATCTAGCTTGATGATCTTTTCAACACCACCACTGCCCATGACGACAGGAACGCCGACGTAGTAACCGCCGACCGAATACTCATCGTTGCACAACGCAGCAACCGGAATCACTCGTTTTTTGTCGCGTACAACCGCCTCAACCATCTGCGCGCAGGCCGCAGCAGGCGCGTAATAGGCGCTCCCCGTTTTCAGCAGCGAGACGATCTCAGCACCACCCTTTCGTGTTCGATCGACGATTTCTTCTAGGCGAGATGAGTCGATCAGCTGGGTGATTGGGATACCTCCCACGCTGGTGCAGCTTGGAATTGGTACCATTGTGTCTCCGTGGCCACCCATAAGGAGTGCACTGATGTCTTCGACGCTTACGCCTAGTTCCATGGCGAGGAAGGTTCGGTAGCGTGCTGTGTCGAGGACACCGGCCTGTCCACAGACACGCGCGGAGTCAAATCCAGTCACTTTCCACATTTGCTGGACCATCGCGTCTAGTGGATTACTGACCACGATGACGACTGCATTTGGGCTAGTCGCTTTGATTTGCTCACCGACGCTTGTAACAATTTTGGCATTCGTGCTTAGCAAGTCATCACGACTCATGCCTGGTTTACGGGGAATACCGGCAGTAACAACGATGACGTCGCTGTCGACGGTGTCATCGTAGGAAGTGGTCCCGACGATATTTGAGTCGAATCCGAAAATGGGCGAGGCTTGCATCAGGTCAAGTGCTTTGCCACGCGGCATATCTTCTGTACGTGGAATATCCAGCAGCACTACATCGCCGAGTTCAGCGGCAGCGCACCAATGTGCACAGGTTGCTCCTACGTTTCCGGCTCCGATGACAGTAATTTTGGCGCGGCGCATGTTGTCGGCCTCTCATAAAATGGCGGGATTATTTTTGTGACTGATTCTTGGCGACTGATATCCTGTCGGTTGTGGCGTTCTGGTCAAGTAGTCGATGAGCTTGTTTGTCGGGCGTGGGCCAGCAATCAGGGGATTCGCAGGCTTTCTGCTTCCTTTTCTTTTTTTCTATCCCGCACAGCTCGGTCACGAGAATCAGTCCGTCGCTGCCACGCCCAAATTCCGAAAATTCCGAGAATCACCGCACATGCAGCAGTGCTCCCGATCAAATTGACTCCCGTGGGGTCGGTTGAATCGGGTTGTTTGTTGCGAATCGTTGCCGCGATCACCAGTGGACCGAATTGGTCGCCGCCGCCATGTTGAGCCATGAAGTCGGTTTCATAGCTCCAGAGCCGAAAGAAAAAGCCATCCATCTGAATCATGGTTTTTAGCTCACTGATGACGGCATCCCCACCCTCTTGCTGCTGGATTTGCTTTTCGAGAAAAACGGGCAGGCTTCGTGTGACAACGGATACTGGATAGCGATTGTTGAAGCTGGCTGGCGGGCCAGTGTCACCCGCAGGACGCTCGATTTGTACCACTACATTTCCCAGGTCGCCGACCGCGTCGATCTGGTAGTAGTGATCACTGCCCAGTTCCGCCTGCCGCTGAGGTTCTGTGACCGAGATGCGTGTGATCAGGACCGTTTCTAGATTCATTCGTATCCATTGGCCAGTGAGTTCCGATGAGCCCTGGAGTAATGTGACGGGTGCAATTTCACTTGGCGTAGGGATTTCTTTGTTGCTTTGCTCCAAGGCAGATGCCGCTGCCATCATTGAATAAAACGCGTCTCCGTCCTCGGCCAGCAGCGTTTGGCGATTTCTTGTGCCCAAGCCGGCTAGCAGACTGATGTCCACTCCTTGATCACGCAGCAGTTGCCAGCCTGTGATCGGTGATGATGTGGGCAGCCAGCGGAGTCGATTGCAGAGGATCGCCGAAGTGAGGGGTGCTGCATTGTCTGGCGTTTGTTGGACTTGCAGTGCAACTCCCGCACCTTCAAGCCGATCTCCGACTTTGGCACCTTGAGGAAGCGGGAAAGTAATCACCTTGATTTCTTTCCCGTCGTTAATTTGCACCGTCAAAACGTGAAGCTGTTTAAACTCGAGAAATTCGATCAGCTTTTTGGGAATTGGCACCAACTGCATGGACTTGATCGTGCCGGAAAGTAGAGCAGCGTCACCGACGGACATTGTCTGGGATGCTTCCGGTTCCGACTCGTTCGCGTTTTGAGTTGCCATGGATTGCAACTTGGTGGGATCTACGGAACGTAACCGGTACAGTAATTTCGCGAGTTCGCCAAGCGTCTTTCCATCGGTGGGCGGGTAGGTGGCAGCAACACGTTCCTGATCGAATCCGCTTAGCAGGGGAATTACAGACTCACTCGTGTAACCAACACTGTTAGCGGAGAGAAACAAGGCTACGGTCAGCAAAAATTGCAGGCCGACATGCTTTGCAATCGGTGGCAAGCGTTTGAGCATAGACGGCATCGTGTTCCTGTAAATCTTCATGAATGTTCCTGGCCTGATGCGGAAGGTCCATTGGTGGATGGCTCGCCTAGGCCTTTTAGGAATTCCTCCGGATCCTGGCGGTAAGCTGTGCGGAGCTTTCGTGATTGTTTGGCCAAGACGCTGGTTCGCCACATCAAAAGCATCGCCAATCCGACACCGCCAATGCAAGAAATCGAGGCAATGAGCCAGAACTTGCTCGTTGAAACGGTTGTTTCATTAGTGGTCGGTGTCACTGCTTGCTCGCCTTCAGCAAACGGTGCGTAAGTCAATCGGCCAATGACCACTGGAGCCAAGTCTGCTCCTGCCCCGGATTTATAAGCGAGCCGTTTAAGGAATTTTCCGACAACCGAGACTTGTGCTCCATCCGCAGCTTCTATTTGACTGCCCGCTTGTTCTGAAACTGAACGTGGCACATCGGGCACAACTGCGACGATCGGTCGATCCGCGCCTTCCGCCGGTTTCACCCAGAGCTGCCAGTAGTCTTTGATGTCATAGGGATTTTCAGGTGCTTTTATATTTTCCACCAACGCAACGTTGCCATGAACTGTCACCAGCTGGTTTAAAAACACATCGGGTTGTTGCAGTAACGGTAGGGCGCCGACAGTTGCGGCTCCGGAGTCGGGTAATTGGCTTGCGGAATCGAGGGCTCGGTAAAAACTATCGAAGTCGTTTGATCTCCAGACGCTTCCATCAATGACCCGGTTTACCGCAGCCTCGTCCAGTGCTGCCAATAAAGCATTCTTCTGTGCCAAGCCATATTGCGGATCCGCCTTGGGGGGTGGCATCGTGCCGGCTAGATCCTGAACTGCGAATTCCCATTCCGCACGTTGGGCAGACCCCAGATCAGGGTCGAATTTGAGTTTTTGAGCGGTTGTAGCGATTGCATCCGGAAGTTTCTCAATTTTCATTCCACGCAGGGAACGTGAAAGAGTGACCGTCCAGCTGACCTGCTCTTTGCGAGAAAGTTGCAAAATCAATTCGTTGGCAATTTGGCGATCTTTGGGGGAATGATGAGTTTGTTCAGTTTTGGCGTTTCCACTCGTCGAAACCTGAGTCCGCTTGGCCAAGGCGGACGGTAAGCTGGCCGCTGCTCCACCTGATTTTGCGGGCAAGTGTCCAAAAAAAGGACGATAAACGGCGGGTTTTGCGGCTTGCAGCATTACCACCACCACCAAAGCCAGCCCAAGTGCGAGTCGAATGAGCTTGCGAAACGTCTTTACGGACTCTCCACGGGGTATTTTTCTGCGGTAAAGACTGTCATCGTCAAACTGTGATGGAATCCGCATCGAATGGCCTGCTGGGTGGGCTATGCTTGAACGGGGCGACTGCCCCTCTTAATCTAGTGTTTGTGGGCGGGTTTGCATTCAGCTTTTAAAAAAACCGTTTGCTTCGATATCTCCGTGACACCTTTTCTCCTCTAGACATACAAAATCCTATGCCAAGCTTTCCAGGATTCCGAGGGATGCTGCGTTTGTTGCCCGTCAAGCTGTTTCTGTTGGTGCTTGTGGCGACGAGCCAAGTGTTTGCTGCGGGTGAGCCCGCGAAGGACTTCGTCAAACAGTTGCGAGCAGCGCGGTACTTTGACACCGCCTTGGCGTATTTGGATCGGATTTCCGAATATCCGGGAGTATCAGAGGATTTCCTGGATGCGATTCCTTTGGAGAAGGCCCAAACATACATCGAGTTGGCGATTAGTTCGCGTAATAGCGACAAACGAAACGAAAATTTCCGTTTGGCCGAATCCGAAATCACATCGTTTCTGAAAAAGGACGGTCATCCGCGGCTTTCTGAAGCTCGCTTGAAGCTCGGCAAACTGCAGTTGGTTCGCGCCACCCAGTTGATGGCTGGCGAACCCGATGACGCGACGCGTTCGGAGGCCGCCAAATCCTATCTGGCCGCATCCAAGACTTTTGACGCGATCGTTGAAGACTTACGTGAAAAATTGAAGCAAATGGCTGGGGCCAAAGCGCCAGGGCCTGACGCGAAGAAGCTTCGAGATAGATTCCGTGGTGAGTTTCTGCAGGCGATGAATAGTGCGGCTGAATCGCGACGTTTGGCTGCCGGTACCTACAGTGACCCCATGAAGGACGGAAAAGAACTTCTTGAACAAGCCCTCAAGTCTTTCGTCGAACTGAGTGAAAATTATGGTCGCTACGCTCAGGGATCCATTGCTACGTTGCAACGTGGTCAGGTTGAGGAGCAGCTTGGCGAAAAAGAAAAAGCATTGGATAGTTACCTTCGAATGCTCGAGCAGCCCGACGCGGATGCGTTGCGTGACGCGAAGTATCAAGCTTTGAATGGGATCATTCGGCTAGGTTTGGAAAAGAGCCCACCCAACTATCAAATGGGGATTGATCGGGGAGAACCGCTGGAAAAAGAAATTCGACCCAACGAACGTACTGCATCCACCGTGCAGAATCTGCGGATAGCATTAGCGAAAGCTTATCTGCTACGTTCGAAAGATACCGAAAAAGTGAAAAAGCCAGTCGAACGCAAACGAGCGGAGGCACGGGCTCGCGAGTTGTTGAATACTGCTAGCAGGATTCCTGGTACGCAATCAGAGCAAGCCATTGCCCTTTTGGCTGATCTGGGGATTGATCGGGAAGCACCGGTAGAGATGCCTCAGGCCGAGCAGCCTGAAAGTTTGCGGGATGCATTTGAGAGTGCTCGTGAGTTGCAGGCAGCGATGGATCAGTTGGAGTCGACCATTGCTGTTTTGGACAAGGACGATGCGACTGCTGACCAGAAAACCCAGCTCGAAGAAGTGAAGAAGCAGTTGGTCGAAAATCGTCTGCTCGCAATTCAGTACTTGCAACGTGGGTTGAGCCTTGTAGAGCTGGGCACAGAACTGGAATTGGTGAATCAATCCAGGCAATATCTCGCATTCCTTCTTTTTAAATCGAAACACTACCGTGACGCCACTGTGGTGGGACTGTTTCTCGCCCGTAACGCACCTGGGTCAGAGGCTGGTCTGAGCGGTGGTTTGGTCGCGCTGAATGCGTTGCAATCGTTGTTGGTTGAGGATTCCGGGAATAATGCTGCATCGGGCCAATTGGCGTCGCTAGCAGACTTCATGCTCAAGTATTGGCCAGACAATTCCAAGGCAGCACTGGCTCAAGGGGTGATCATCAAGATTGCTTTGAGAGATGGCAAGTGGGACGATGCAGAAACGCGAATTTCTGCAATGCCAGAAGGAGAAGAACGCGGTTCGTTCATGAGATTGCTTGGGGTTCTGCTTTGGAACGAGCACATCAAAGCCCGCAGTGCTGACGAGGACGTGAAAGCACAGGAATATCTGGAGAGAGCAAGGGCTCGGGTTGCTGAGGGATTGTCTGCGATCGATGGAAAGCTGGCCGGTATTGAGGCAGGAAAGGCTGCCTTGGTCCTCATGAAGATCAACCTGCGATTGAAAGATATCGATGCCGCATCCAGCGTGATGGAAAATGAAACCTACGGGCCCACGGCTCTCATTGACCGACTTGGCAACGTGGGACAGAGTTTTGAAAGTGACACTTACAGCACTGAGTTGCAGGTGCTCGTTCAAAGAATGGCAGCATCGCCCGGTGACGCTGATAAATTACTGAAGCGTGCCATGAGTGTGATGGGAAAACTACGCAAAAGCGTGGTGGGGCCTGATGCTCAAAAGAAGCTCACTGCAATCTTTATCCGTGCGTCACGTGAAATTCGTGATTCATTGGATGCATCCACTGGACCTGCAAAACAAGCTCTTGTTTCAGCCTTCCGAGCCTTCCTTGATCAGATTGCGAAAACAACGAAGGACACCGCCACGTTGCAGTGGGTGGGGCAGACACTTGTTGATTTGGCAGAAACATCAATGCCACCCGGAACCACCAAGGCGACCGGTCAATCAGCCGAGTTGTTGAAGGTGGCTGTCAGTACGTTCGAGCAGGTCAAGGCAGGCAGTTCGGATGTACCGTTACAGGTGGAATTTCAGCTCGCAACAGCACAACGAATGCTTGGCAATTACGGTGCAGCTGTGAAGGGCTATGCAGCCATCCTGAGCAAAAAGCCGACGATGTTGGATGCACAGGTTGATGCTGCTCTTGCTTATGAGCAATGGGCACAAATCGTGCCTGAAAAATACACAGTCGCGGCTTTTCAAAAGGCGCTTAATGGTGCCAAACCCGATGCTAAAGGAAAAAATCTGATCTGGGGCTGGGGTAAAGTGAGTCTGTTAACTAACGGTAAAGCCAAATATCAGGACATGTTCTTCGACGCTCGGTACCACGTTGCTCTGTGTCGTTACTGGTCTGGTAAAAAGTCCAAGAACAAGGCACTGATGGAAAAAGCCAAGAGCGATATCACCACGGTGCACGCACTGTATCCCGCCATGGGCGGTGAAGTTCACTACCTGAAATTCAATAAGCTTCTGAAGCAGATAGAAACTGACCTTGGGCAATCGCCGCAAGGGCTACCCAAAGTCGCTGGAAAGTGAGCGAGCAGCAACCCGTTTGACTTTCTTTTCCGTTAATAGAATTCTCCCGTCTCTCAAGATTACAAATACCTCCATGAAACGCATTTTCACTCAGCCTCGTGTTCTTGTTTTCGCTTGCGCTTGGATGTTGGCCATTTCATCCGCTCAGGCGCAGATCGACCGTGTATACGACATGAAAGGAGACAATGTCAGTGGAGCCGTGCTGGACGCAAGCAAAGATGGTGTGCGACTGGACAAGGGGGGGGTCATCAAGGCCTTCAAGGCTGGAGAAATCACCAAAATCATGTTCGAGGGGGATCCTCCTCAATTGACCAAGGCACGGGCATTCGCACTCGACGGGCAGTATGATCAAGCCTTGGCTGAATTGAAGAAGGTGAAAGTCAACACAATCAATAGGGACTTAATCAAGCAAGACGTAGCCTTTTACTATGCTCTTTGTGAAGCCAGGCTGGCTTTAAGCGGGCAGGGGAAAATCGATGACGCGGTTAGGCGAATGCTTGATTTTGCGACTCGCTACCAAAAATCTTGGCATTTTTATGAGTCTGCGAAGTTATTGGGAGATCTAGCGTTGGCCTCCAACAACAGCGAGCAGGCCCTGAAGTTTTACGGCACACTTGAAAAATCGCCGACCGAGGCGACCAAGATCGAGGCAAAGTATCTGCAGGGGCTCGTACGACTCAAAATGAAACAAGGGCCAGCAGCAGTTGCTGATTTTGACCAGATCCTCGGTCTTAAATCACAAACCACGCAAATTGTCCGCCTGCAAACGTTGAGCAAGGCTGGCAAAGCTGTCGCGCTGGCTCTTCAAGGTAATGGTGACCAAGCCAATGAATTGACGAACACGTTGATTGCCGAGATGAATGCTGCAGATGTTGAAATCGCAGCCAGAATTTATAATGCTCGAGGTGCCAGTTGTGAGGCTCGTGACGATCTTGAGGGTGCGATCATGGCTTACCTGCACACCCACCTGATGTTTTCGTCACAGCCAGATGCACATGCAGAAGCACTGAAGCGACTGGCAGAATTGTGGCCGAAGGTCGGTAAGCCCGAAAGAGCAGCCCAGGCTCGGCAGGAATTGCAAAACCGCTATCCCGGATTTTAACCCCGTCTACGCTTCCAGTTCAACGCTACTACTTGGTCATCCCCCCTAACCTAACTTTTTTTATTCACTGCTTTAGCTGCCGTGGGGGGCCATCCTGTTAATTGAAGTTTGCTAGACTAGTGTTTAGTGAAAACGCTGGTACAGGAACTGACCTGAAACCAGCTTCGCCTCCCAACCACTACTTTTCTCCCGGAGCGCCTCGTTGATGTTCGATGCTTGCGGAATGCTTCCCAGTTTTGCGTCTCTTCCACAGTTGCCTTTTTCGCATTCATTATCAAGATCGCTCGCGATCATGGTGGTCATGCTCGCAGCTATGTTTACTTACACCCCTGCGTTTGCGCAGGACGCGGCAGATGAATTCGGTGGAGCCGAAGAAGATGTCGTTGAGGTTGTTGAGGAACCAGCTGCACCGGCTGCCGATAATGCCGATGCCGATGCGGGTGCTGGTGGTGGCAGTAAAGCTGACCAGAACCTGTTGAGTTGGACGATCAGTTCCCTCGGGTGGGGTTATCTGTTGGTCTTCCTCGCGCTCTCGGTCACACTGGTTTCGCTCTTTGTCATGAACATGTTGGCAGCGCGGCGAGATACTTTATGTCCTCAAGAGCTGGTCGACGCATTCGAAGAACGCCTGAACGAAAAAGACTTTCAGGGCGCGTACGATATGGCTCGTACTGATGAGTCCGTTCTGGGGCAGGTGCTTTCAGCCGGTCTGGCCAAATTATCGCGTGGCTACAGCAAGGCGATTGAGGGCATGCAGGAAGTTGGCGAAGAGGAAAGCATGAAACTCGAGCATCGTCTCAGTTACATGGCCTTGATTGGTAACCTCAGTCCCATGATCGGGTTGTTTGGCACGGTTCAAGGTATGATTGCATCGTTCCAAGTGATCGCACTTGGAGGTGCTTCGCCAAAACCGGCCGAGCTCGCGGAAGGTATTTCGACCGCTCTGTTTACAACGCTTGTTGGACTCGCTGTGGCCATTCCTGCGATCGCTGCCTACAACATCATTCGGAACCGTGTTTCTCGTTTGCTCCTCGAAGTTGGTGTCACAAGTGAGAACCTCATGAGCCGGTTTGAAGATGTCCAGCCTCAGGGGGCAAAGAACTAAATGAAGGTCAAGTCAAAGAAAGTCGACTTGGCTGAAGGTGACCTGACGCCAATGATCGACATGGTGTTTCAGCTGATCGCGTTCTTCATGGTTCTGATCAATTTTGCGCAGACTGAGTCCAATGATCGCGTCAAGTTGCCCAGCAGCCAGTTGGTGAAGCCACCCGAGGTACCGTTGGAGTTTCCCATCATCCTGCATGTAGCGCAGGATGGTGAGATCATCCTCGGCGGTGATGACTATACGGCAGAGACCCTGCGAGTTGGTTTGCAGAAAGAACTGGCGGTCATCAAAGCAGAAGGCAAAACCGTTGGAGACGCCAACGTTGTCATCCGAGCACACAAGGATACGTCTGCGGGAGATGTTCAGGAAGTGATTCGAGTTGCCCAAGAACAACAGCTTGAAAACTTTGCGTTACGCGTGAAGGAGGACAATTCGTGAAAATCCGAAATCGTGCAGATGCGGAAAAAAGTGGCTTGAACATGACCAGCATGATTGACGTTGTCTTTCTGCTGCTCATCTTCTTCGTCATGACCTTCAAAATTGTGGAACTCGAGGGCGACTTCAGTGTTCGCATGCCATTGGCTGGAAGTGATTCCATGACCATGGATCCGACTGACCTGCCCCTGAAATTAAGGCTGCAGGCCGATGAGAACGGCAAACTGACTACGATGTCGCTCAATGAGATCAATTTGGGGACTGATTTTGATCAGTTGCGTGCCAATGTCGTTGAACTGATCGGCACCACTGCCCCCGTCGAGGGTGAGGATGGACCTGAGATCGAGATCGATACAGACTACAATCTTCGCTATGAGTATGTAATTCGCTCAATTACTGCGGTAAGTGGGTACAAACAGGGCAATGAAGTTGTCAAACTGATTGAAAAGATCAAGTTTGCCAAACCACGCCGATAATCTGTGATTCTGCTCCTCGATAATTACGACTCCTTTGTTCATAACCTTGCCCGTTATTTGAGGCGGTTGGGTGCTGATACGCTCGTGGTGCGCAGCGATCAAATTGATCGCCGCGAATGCCAACGGCTCGATCCAACTGCTGTCGTTTTGTCGCCTGGCCCCAAGGGGCCATTCGAGGCAGGTTGCTCGGTGGATGTGGTTCGGAATCTTGACGCTGAGATACCCATCCTTGGCGTCTGTCTTGGGCATCAGGCTATTGCAGCCGCGTTCGGTGCAACCGTCGGTCCCTGTCCTCCGCGACACGGCATGGTTAGCCCTGTCACGCATGGTGCTGCCGGTTTATTCGCCGGTCTTCCCGCCACAATCAATGTGGGTAGATACCATTCACTGGCAGTTGATGAAGATAGCCTGCCTGCCGAATTGGTAGTGACGGCTCGTAGTCAGGATGATGGTGTGATCATGGGGATTCAGCATGTCACGCGACCAGTGCATGGCGTTCAGTTCCATCCGGAGTCGGTGCTCACAGACGATGGAATGGCGTTGCTTGAAAATTTTGTTGTGGTGGCGAGACGCAGAAATTTGCACCATTCAAAGCATGCACCCAATGAAATGCGCCCCAAAGCACTTCGTGATTCGACACGTGGGGAATTGGCCTCGTGATCCTTGAAGCGATCGTGACCTCGATCGATTTAAATGGAATCGTCAACCTGGCGCCCATGGGACCAGTGGTGGCTGATGATTTCGGTGAGCAGAAGACGCCGGAGCGATTGGTTCTCAAACCGTTCCGCTCATCACTGACCTATCAAAATCTAGTGGCCACCGGAAAAGCGGTTGTGCATGTCACGGATGATGTCAGCTTGATCGCTCGGACGGCGGTTGGCAAACTCAGCACCAGCGAGATCGCGGATCTTGTGAAGCAGTGGGATGATTCTGATTGGTGGCGATTGCGAAGTTGCCATCGTTGGATGGCTGTACAAGTGGAGGCGGTCTCAGAAGATCAGCCTCGTGTGGAAATGACTTGTCGCGTCGTCCATTCCGAAATCGAGAAACCGTTTTTTGGTTTCAATCGTGCAAAGTTCGCTGTGATCGAAGCTGCTATTCTGGCAACGAGAACACATCTGCTGTCTGCTGACCAAATTCAGGAAGAATTGAATCGTTTGCAACCATTGATCGATAAGACGGGCGGTCAGACTGAACAGACAGCGTTCGATTTCCTTCGAAAGACGATCGATGAACGCATCACAAGCCATTAATCCCCCAGACTCTGATGGCGATGATTTCACGGTGCGAATCTGTACTGGTTCTCGTTTGCATTTTGGCTTGTTGGATACGGTTCGCCCTTTTGGCGGAGTTGGCGTCATGCTCAATACGCCTTGCACGGAAGTGGTGGTTTCGACATCCGACAGGTTTCGCTGTCCAGATGATTATCAGGATCGAATTGATCCGATTGCCGAGCGAGTTCGTCAATTCAACGGTGCAGCGGCCTTGCCATCATGTAGCGTGCAAGTCCTGCAAACCGCGCCAACGCATTGTGGGCTGGGGAGTGGAACACAGCTTGCGTTGGCAGTTACCGAAAGTCTCTGTCTTCACCAAGCTTTGGCTGTGGATCAAAGCACAATCGCAAATGCTCTGGCAAGTCGTGGACAAAGATCTGTGGTTGGCACTCATGGTTACTGGCAAGGTGGAATGATCTATGAAGCAGGCGATGGCGAAGCATTGAACGGCGAAGCAGATGAAAAGGCTGTGGGTGGGAAGCTCAATGCTGTTCAGGAGGGAGTTTACTTGCCGGAGGAATGGCGTGTTGCAGTATTGAGGCCACTGGATCACGTGGTCGCTGTTAGTGGTGAGCAGGAGCGTGAGAAGTTTTCACGTCTGCAACCAGCCTCTGAGAAGATGGGGCATGAATTGCGGCGTTTGGTAATTGAGGAAATCATGCCGGCTGCGAAACAGGGCCACTTCAAGGCATTTGCCAATGGTACGCGAACTTACAACGAGTTAAGCGGTCGGTTGTTTGCGAGCGTCCAAGGAGGATCCTACAACGGCGAGGCTGTCACACAGGTGATTGAGTGGCTAAGCGATCGAGGGGTGCTGGGGCACGGGCAGAGTAGTTGGGGCCCGGGGGTTTTCGCTTGGTTCGAATCACAGAACGCAGCCGAGGCAGGCTTGGCATCGCTGCCCGATAATGTTGAGCTGATAACGCTGGCATCTGTCCGTAACGAGCCGAGATCAGTGCAGATTCACGGCAGAAGGTAAAACCTACTTGCCCGCCTGGAATCTATCACTGATTCACTCGTGTGCAGCGATCGCATCATCGTCGTTCGTCACAGGTGACCGAGCATTCGGATGCATAGACCATGCGACCAGCAGGATGGCAGATGCGAAGTAGCCTGCAACGTACTCAATGACGGCTCCACGGTTGGCATCGTCGAGAACGATATTGCCCCAACTCTCCGGTCCAAACAGAACGAATAGCTGATTGCCTGGCAGTGGTGAATGAATGACCCCAAAAGCCGTCAGTACACCAGCCAATGCCATCACCAAGGCTGCCACCTTAATTTCGCGATCCACAATTTTTGCTAACGTCCAAGCCCATAGCAAGCTGGTGATGATGAAACCACTGCTTAGCATGCCGATAGTCTTGAGGTTCGTTTGTAGCAAACTGTTCTGCAACGTCGAGAGTTGAATCCCTGCATCTCGGAGCGCTGCATCACCAAACATTTGATTGGGGAAGCTGAGTGCAAGAAATGCCAGCGCCGGTAAGCAAGCCAAAGCGACGGCGGCATAGTGTTTTCGCGGTGTTGCCAAAAAACTCTGAGCGGTGATTTCTAAACCTACAAAGACCAGAATGGGGTATACCGCAGCTGCAGGGATGTAAGCATTGATCCAGCTAAAGTAGCCAACCAGGCCTGCTGATCCGATTAGCAACGCTGTGCCCAGCGTATACGCTGCTCGACCACCCATGGCCTTGTATGCGGGATGCCCAATGTATGGTGTTGTTTGGATTACACCTCCGGAGAATCCGGCGATCAGTGTTGCAAAAGCCTCGACTCCGATCACTGTTCTTGTGTCGTACTCATCGCCTGCTGCAGCGGCACTCTCTGTGCAATCAATGCCACCAACAACGGTTCCTATCGCAAAAGGCAGGGCGATCGGAAGATAGGCAAGTGCATCATCAAAGTCGGCAAGCCAATTGAACTGCCAAGCCTCTAGCCATTGGGTTGGGAACCAGGAGGTGCCGGTAGGAGCTGTAGGAAATTCGTAGTGGGTGCCGGGGATAAAGCACATGGCATAGAACACAATGCTTGCCACTAATAAGGCTCCCAAGGTGCCAGGGGTCCTGCCGGGAAGCGGGATCCGGCCCACCAAAGCACTAAGCACGATCACCAGAGCAATCATTCCCGGCAATGGATGCCGAAATATTTCCATCAATGGAATGAAACTGATCAAGACCAAAGCGATGGCGGCTAGTGAGCCTAACAGTCCAGCCCGCGGGATTACGCGACGGACAATTTCTGTGAATGGTGCCAACACGAACTTGAGGGCTCCACTCATCACGATGCACCAAATACCGATGTGCCATGTCCGATAGGCTGCATCCTGCTCGCTCAGCCCCATCTCTAAACCTTGAAGGTAAGAAGGGCCGAGAATGAATAGGATGATTCCAAAAGTGCTGGGGGTATCGAGGCCGAGTGGCATCGCAGTGACATCATCCCTGCCCGTGCGTTTGGCCAGCCAGAATGCCAAGACAAAGAACGCCAAGTCCCCGATCAGGACACCTAATGCTGTGCCAGGGATCATCGCAGAGACGACAAACTCGACTGGAAAGCCAAAGCCGCTCAGCAGTGCCACCATCAAGATCAGGCCAGCAATATTATCGAGCATTAACCCAAAAAATGCATTGATGTCGCCGGGGCGGGCCCATCGATAGGCAGTTTGGCGGTTTTCTAGTGTATTCAAGGCAATTCGTCTCGAGAGATGAAGTTCAAATACGATGTTGTAGTAGCCATACCTTACCTATTCCATATAGCTCTACAGGGTGGTTGGCTCAGATTAGCGGATTCATTTTTGACTTTAGGGAGATTTTGGGGATACTAAAGCTGTGCTTTTCGGTAAATGACTTGCGGTCTTCATCATTTTTCTCCGCGTAGTTCAATGTGTCCGATTTCAAGGCACACCATTTTTGTGCGTAATGCACGCCCTTATTTTTGTTTTACTTGTCTATTCCCTAACGATGGTGGATCATTCGATGAATGCATTAGCACCAACCGCTTCCGTGAATTTGCTGGGCGACGTCTCCGACGAGAGCCTGATTGCCCAGTATCGGGAAAGTGGAGATCGAGGTCTTTATGAGACCCTGATGCGACGCTATGAGCGTGAGATGTACAGTTACCTTCGACGCTACATCGGTAATGCTGAGATGGCCGAAGATGCATTTCAGGGGACTTTTCTCCAAGTCCATTTGAAGTGCCACCAATTTGACCCTGCTCGTCGTTTTCGCCCATGGTTGTACGCAATCGCAACAAATCAAGCGATCGACGTGCAACGGCGCAACAAGCGACATCGGATGGTCAGTCTCGATCGATCTTCATCCAGCGAAAAAGATGAACGGGGGAACAGCTGGTCGGAAAAGTTGGTTGGGGATTCGCCAGATCCGCATCGTGCAGCATCCGATCAGGAAAATAGCCGATGGGTCCACGATTCGGTTGATTCGCTGAGCGAGTCAATGCAGCAGGTCATCCATTTGGTTTACTACCAGGGCTTGAAGTACCGCGAGGCGGCCGATGCTTTGGGGATACCCGTAGGCACCGTCAAGAGCCGTTTGCATGCTGCTGTGCAGCGTCTGGGCCTGCTTTGGGACGAAACTCGGCACGAGATGGACGAGTAGTAGTCGATTTCCTCGGAAATGATGAACCCAAGGGCACTTGTGCGCGTAGAAAAACCGTTGCGAAAAGCTGCGGTTTTTGCCTCGGCATGAGAATTCTTTCCTCCACGCTTTTGTTTCCCGGTGATGCACGAAGACCTGATCGGCTATCTGCTAGGCGCCCTTGAACCGCACGAGATGCGTCGAGTGGCGCAGTGGCTGGAAGAAGATCCAGAAGCACGGCAAGAGCTCGAAGCGATCGAGAGGTCCCTTCGACCGTTGGAAGAAGCTTACGAGCCACCCGAGCCACCTCCTCAGGACCTCGTTGCGAAGACGCTTGCAGCCCTGCCTCCAATGCCGTCACCCGATAGCATCGGGCGAGATCAGACCCTTCTTAGGGTCGGGGAAAATTCGAAACTGCCGGAGTCCGGCAGTCACGACCTCGTGGATCTACCGAAGCTTGAGCCCAGCATCGATAACATCCGTGGTCGCGGATACGGTTGGACAGATTGGTTGGGTGCAGCGGCTGCGGCAGTCGTCATGTTGACCGTCATCATTCCCGCTTTGGCTGCAGGACGATTGGAAGCTCGAAAGACGGCATGCCAGGATAATTTGCGGCAGTTCGGCACTGCGATCACGCAGTACGTGAGCCACAGTCCACAGGAAAGAATGCCAGCGGTGGCTGAGGTGGGACGCGAAGCCTTTGCGGGTGTGTTTATGATCCGTCTGAATGAGTCAGGTTTGCTGACCGACCCGGATTTGCGATGGTGTCCATCTCTCGATCAGCCCCCGAGGATGGAGGCTGCTCTGACAGACTTGACCAGTGTGCCTTCGCTGGATGATCTTCATGACGCTCCGGTTGATCGTCTGAAGCAAATCCAGCAGTATGCTGGCGGGCAATATGCCTACAACCTTGGGGTCATCGAGGAAGATCGGCTGAAGTCGCCACGCTTTGAGGCACGAGCATCGTTCGCCATCATGTCAGATGCACCCTTATCGGGCATTACAGGGACGACCCAGCACGGGAAGGTTGTGGGGCACAACGGAACCGGTATCAACGTGCTTTACGAGGACGGGCGAGTGCGGTTCATTCCACTTGCTGCGTTGGAGACAATGCCAGATCACCCGCTTCTGAACCACCGCGGTGAGGTCGAAGCTGGGGTGAGTGTTGATGATGCAACCCTGGCGCCAAGTTGGCGTCCGCCGTTTGTCAACGTGCGGCAGCGATAGTTGGTCTTCGGAGTTGTGCGGAGCATCATTCTGACGGATGCGTTGGCGCAGTTGCATCAGCAGTTAAGGGTGAATTGACACTGCTTTTTCCTGGCGCAGCGTCTGTGTGGTCAGATCACCCAGCGTATCCGCGGTGCTCGTTCATTTAAAATCACGTGTGCTGGTTTTTTGACCGGTCGGGAAATCATTGGGTACGTTGGTCAGCGTGACGTTTCCTGTTGCGGCCCACTCGGCACCCCGCAGTAAAGTGGTGATGAAGCCAACGCATTGGACTGAGTAGTCAGCGTGCCCCATCGGTGTGTGGTAGACACGGCCTTTACCGTAGTCGATTGTCATCATCATCGGTTCGTTGCGACCGGTGCCTTTGAATTTCTTGTCGGCAAAAGCGGTTGCCAGGATCGTCATGTTGTCCGCAGGTCCACGAAGTTGTTGATAGAGTTCGTCTTTTGTATGCAGCCATGTTCGTGGCAGTCCTTTGGTGATGGGATGCTCTGGATTTCGTATGACAATTTTGAATTCGTGCTGCGGGCCATGTGAGCCACCATTGCCAGGCGTAGTGTCGCGGACTGTTTTTCCGGCATCATCGATGTAAACGTAGGGCCCGGTTTTCTCATTCCGTCCACCCCAGCCGCCGAGGCCAATCATCTTGTTATACGCTGGCCAGTCACCAAATGAGTTGTCAGCTGCGTGAACGATTACCAAGCCCCCACCGTTCCGCACGAAATCGTCGAACGCCTGATTCGTGGCATCAGGCCAAGGTGCTGCATTCCATCCAAAGTTATTGACCACGACATCGTAGTTATCGAATTTTGGTTTAAAGTCCGGGTCCGGCTTGGGCTTGGGCAGGTCTTGGTATGACTTCCCATCTTTGAGAGGAAAAGCCTTTAGTAGGTCGCCTCCTTTCCATGTGAATTGTGTGCGTTCCACATCAACCGTGAAGCGTCCTGATTCTTCAAGGTACTTTTTCATCATGGCCGTTGTTTTTGGCCACGCACCATGATTGTTTTGACCATCAATGATTAGTGCTTTGAGCTTATCTTCTGCGCTGACACTCGTCGTGAGTGTGACGATTGCGGTGGCCGTCAAAAGTAATACGATCAGACGTTGCATTTCAGGTTTCCCTTTGAGTGGCGAGGTTAGGTGCGATTCAATCAGCCACCGGGATGCTTGAGAGTCCACTCAAGGCAGGCTGGTGTTTGTTGATTGGTGTGAAACACGCTTCGTGAATTATTGTCAGCTTTGCGAATCCTGATATTCCGCAATTTTGGCCATTGATTCCTTCAGTTGGTCATACAGGTCTCTGTATATCGGAAACAGCTGGTTGTATTGTTTTGTTGCAAGTCGGTTTGCAGGCGTTTCATCCGCAACTCTAATCGTCGCTTTGCAGGCAGATTCAATTGAACGGTATGCTCCATCGCCGACAGCCGCAAGCAAGGCCACTCCGAATGCTGGTCCCTGCTCTACTTCCAGCGTGGTGATTTTCTTGCCAAATACATCTGCTTGCATCTGACGCCACATCGGATTCTTGCTGCCACCTCCCGAAGCCCGGATTTGACGTACAGGCACATCAAGAGATTGAATGATGTCGAGGCTGTCGCGAAGCGCGTAGGTGATACCTTCCATCACGCTTCGTGTCATATGGCCTCGAGTGTGAGTGAGGTTCATGCCAACGAAACTGCCTCGTGCATTGGGATCTGCGTGGGGTGTTCTCTCTCCATTGAGATACGGTAGGAACAGTAAGCCATTGCTTCCAGCAGCGATCGCAGCAGCTTCAGCAGTTGCCGCTGCGTAACGGTTTTTTGGAGCAGTCCCAGCTAGACCTTGTAGAACGGAATCAACCCACCATTGCAGCGAGCCGCCGCTTGTGAGGTTGACACCCATCATGTGCCATTTGCCGTTCACCGCGTGACAAAAAGTATGAAGCCTGCCCGTTGCATCGTATTGGGGTTCGTCGCTGTGAACGAACATCACGCCACTGGTTCCGATCGAAGTGCTGAGGACTCCTTTCCGTACGACGCCATTCCCGACAGCACCCGCGGCGCAGTCCCCTGCCCCGCCGACGACTTTGCAGTCCATCGTCAAGCCAAGTTTCTTTGCCGCTTCCTTCGTAAGCGTGCCGGTCACTTCATCGCTCTCTACCACTCGAGGTAAAATCTGCTCATCAAGTTCAAGCTTGCTCAGTAGGCGTTTGGACCACTTTCGTTTCACAACGTCCAGCAACAGGGTTCCGCTGGCGTCGCTGACTTCTGTGACAAAATCACCTGTCAAGCGTCGACGAATGTCATCTTTTGGTAGAAGGACCTTCGCTAGCTTTTCGAAGTTTCTTTTTTCCTTGTTTCGAAGCCAAAGTATCTTTGGTGCTTGAAAGCCAGTGAGTGCCGGGTTGGCTACCATCTTGATCAAGTTCTTGCGCCCACCTGCGGCGGCCGTGATTTGGTCACACTCTGCGGCTGTTCTTTGATCGTTCCACAGTAATGCCTTGCGGATGACTTGATCTTTCTTATCAAGGAAAACTGAGCCATGCATCTGCCCGCTCAGGCCGATGGCTTTGACTGCATCTGGCTTTAGCTTGGCCTTCCGCATGACGGCACGGACAGTCTTGACAGTGGCCTTCCACCAATCTTCGGGATCCTGTTCCGTCCAGCCCGGGCGGGGCTGGTGGAGTGGATATTCGGCTACAGATTCAGCGAGGACTTTGCCTGAGACGTCAATTGCAAGTGTCTTGGTTCCGCTCGTACCAATATCAATTCCTAGGTAGCAACTCATGTCTCGGATTCTCCTGCCTCGTACTGCGAAAGACTGTGTGAACTCTGGGCCACTATAATGCGTAACAACGCTGGACTTAACCCACGCGGAAGAGGTTTGCCTGCGTTGTTGCCCAAATCAATCGATTCCCGACGTGATTCCCCTGCCACCACGAGCCTGATCTGTGACACCCGCCGATTTCCCCTCGGACCGACGTCGATTTCTGGTCGGCGCAACCGCCGTTGTTGCCAGTCTCGACGTGGGCTGCAGCAAGCAGACGCCTGTCGCAGCGCCCACTGCCCAAACGCGTAAAGATGTACCGCTGCGAGTTTTGCTGGTGGGTGAACCTGATGATAAAAATGCCATTTCAAGAGGATGGCAGGCGGTGTCGGAGCAGGAGATACAGGTCGATGTGCTGCCATTGAACAGAGCCGATCCCGGCGGCATCAGTGATGCCTTTCTGGCGGGAGCGAAAAAAGCTGATGTGGTGATCTATCCACTTGTGCTTGTGGGGCAGGCAGCTCGCAATGATGCAGTGGTAGAGATGACCGCTGATGAAGTAAAGCGAGTCGAATTAGAAGTCGGGTCCTTATTTCCAGCTGCCCGCAATGGCGCGGCTCGTTATGGTGGATCAACCTACGCACTACCGCTTGGTTGTCCGTTGCCTGCCGTCGTCGCGCAGTCTAAGGTCGAGCCACTGGGGTCATGGGAGGACTACGATCGGCTTGTGGAAAATGAGTGGGACGGTTCGGCAGCAGAGCCAACGGCGGCGGGTTGGGCGGGAATGATGTTCTTGTGGCGTTGCAGTGGTATCAGAAACTGGTTGTTTGAGCGAAAAGATCTGAAGCCGCTCGTGAACACCGAACCGTATGTGAATTCACTTCAACTCATGTTGAGGACCAATCAGCGATATGCAAAAAAAGATCAGACACCGGATCAGATTTGGACGCTAGTCGGTGAGGGAAAGCTTCGTGGTGGGATTGGTTTCCCCACGCGACGGTCGCGTGCAACTGGCAATACGTTCGTGTTTGCTTTACCAAGGGCAGTGAATCTTTCCAAGGTAGTGCTTGATCCCTTCTCGCCAGTCATTTCGTTATCAGCGAGTTGTCGGCAAACCACTGCGTCGAAACGTTTCGTGGAATGGTTGTGCGGAGGTGAAGGTAGTCGCTCGGTACGTGGCCAAGTTTCCGGTATGACTGAATTGCGGGGTGTCACGTCATCCAGTGGTGCTTCGTCGCCCTACGATGAGTGGCTGGCAGGGCAATTGCAGGTACCTCTGACCGCGCCCTGCCTCCAGTTGAATGGTGCGTCGGACTATCTCACGGCGTTGGATCAGAACGTGCGTCGTGCTTTGGGTGGCCAAGTTACAGCGCAGGAAGCTTTGGATGAGGTGGCCACGCAATGGGCCAGTCTTACTTCTGCTTCTGGCAGGGACAAACAGATGAGGGCATGGCGTATGGCTCAGGGAATGCGTGCCTGACTGATGCTGTCGACGCACGTGGTCGATGGACGCGGGGAGGATGCCGTACGATTTTGCTGGGCTGTTCTCAATATGAATCCCAGCATGAAGAAAGGCACGTGGTAACCACGTGCCTTTCGGTCTGTCTATCAGTTCACTTCGTTTACCATGCCGGCAGCGGGACTACTCGTCGCTGGCTTCTTCGGGAGTCGCAGCAGCGGCAGTCGTCTCTGCTTCATCGTCTGCTTCATCATCAAATGCAGGCTTCTCAGCAGCTACATTCCCGCGGTCGTTTTTGCCGACCAGTTCCAAGATCGCCCTTTGACCAGCATCACCGAGGCGTGGCGTTGCCAATCTCAGGATTCGGGTGTAGCCACCTGGTCGATCGACATAGCGCTCAGCGATCGAGTCGAATAAGATCTTGGCAGCTTCTTTGTCACCAATCAGTTGGATGACTCTTCGTCTCGCAGCGACGACTGGCGCGCGGGCATTCGCCCATTCCTGCCACTCATCACTTTGACGCCATTTTTTCCACTCGTCGCTACCACGCTCAGCTGTCGTTTTCATCCGTTCAGCATCTTCCGCTGACGAAATGGTTTTCTTGGCGATCGTGATGCACTTCTCAACGAGAGGTCGTACTTCCTTTGCCTTGTGAAGCGTGGTCGTGATACGGCCAGCTACCTTCGGTGCATTCTCATCGAGGCTCGCGTCTCGTTCGGTCAAAAATAGCGCGCTCGCAAGGTTCTTGAGCATCGCTTTGCGATGGCTCGGGCTTCGTCCCAGGGTGCGGCCTCGTCTTCGGTGACGCATGGCATCAAGTCCGTCAAATTATGTCGTTAAGGAATTAGTTGACTGCGATCCACAAACCATTCTCTAGAAGAGAGGTTGGTTAGGGACTCGCATTCCAAGGTGTAGGCCGTACTGTGAAAGTTTTTCGCGAACCTCATTCAAGGTTGTGTCGCCGAAATTGCGTACTTCCAACAATGTGTCTTCGGTTCTCTGAACCAAGTCACGTACGGTCTGGATATTTTCGCTCTCCAAGCAATTGTTGGCACGAACTGACAATCGTAAGTCAGCAAGTGTCATGTTTAGCTTCGCTTCCAGCTGGGCTTCTGGCGATCCAGCACCACCACGGGCGGCCGAGAAAATGCTCGGTCCGAGTTCGCGGTACTGCACGAAAGGATTGAGGTGCTTTCGCAGGATCTTTGCCGATTCCACCAAAGCCATCTCTGGATTGACTGAACCATCGGTCCAGATTTCCAGATTCAGCTTGTCGTAGTTTGTTTTCTGTCCGACACGGGTTTCTTCAACCTCGTAACGAACTCGCGTTATTGGGCTGTAGACAGCGTCAACAGGAATGATGCCAATCTCATGATCCACCGCGCTGTGCTCGGTGCTTGGGACATAGCCTCGACCATTCTCCACCACCATTTCCATCATGAATGGAACGTCGTCGGTGAGTGTCGCAATGACGTGATCCTTGTTGATCACTTCCACATCCGAGTCAGTTTGGACATCGGCTCCGGTGATCACTCCCGCCTTATCACTTTCAACGGTGATAACACGGGTCGCTTCACTGTGATTTCGAACCACAATACTCTTCACGTTCAAGACAATTTCCGTGACGTCTTCAAGCACGCCTGGGATCGTCGTGAACTCATGCTGAGCACCGCGGATCTTGATTTGAGTCACAGCGCTGCCCATCAGGCTGCTAAGCAGCACACGGCGGAGGCTGTTGCCAACACTCGCACCAAAACCACGCTCAAATGGTTCGGCAGAAAATTTGCCATAAGTTCCGGTGAGTGAATCGCGATCGACTTCCAAAGCACTTGGAAGTTCCATGCCGCGCCAACGAATGTGCATCGTGATGATTACCTCAGTTCTGAAAAACAGATGTGGGAGGTGAAGCTGCTGGGTTTAGTGGGTGTTGACACCCTTCATCAAACGAAACGAATGATGAATTGTTTTGCTGGTCGGATTCGTCCTGATACGGACGGTCTGAACTAGACGCGACGCTTCTTGCGAGGTCGGCAGCCGTTGTGCGGAATCGGAGTGACATCTTCAATCAATTTCACATTCAAGCCTGCAGCCTGCAGTGAAGTGATTGCGCTCTCGCGTCCGGATCCCGGACCCTTTACACGAACCTCAACGTCCCGCATGCCGAATTTAGTCGCCTTCTCAGCAGCTTGCTGAGCGGCACATTGTCCTGCGAACGGAGTACTTTTACGACTTCCTTTGAAGCCGCTCGTACCTGCACTGGCCCAGCAAAGCGTATCGCCTTTGGGATCAGTGATGGTCACGGTTGTGTTGTTAAACGTCGCGTGAATGTGCGCGATGCCGTTTGAGACATTGCGGCGAACGCGTTTCTTTTTATTTGACTTTGCCACGGCAAAGAATCTCTGGGGAATTTGGAGTGCGGGTTAGGAAAACGAGGGTGTCGCGGACTAACGCAAGTCCTTAACACCTTTCTTGCCGGCAACCGTCTTTCGCGGCCCTTTCCGGGTGCGAGCGTTGGTCTTGGTTCGCTGCCCACGAACAGGCAAGCCGTTGCGGTGACGAAGCCCACGGTAGGCTTTGATCTCACGCAATCGCCCGACGTTTTGGGCTAATTGACGGCGAAGTGGACCTTCGACCGTATAGTCACGCTCCAACAGCGCGGCGATCCGGCCCAGCTCATCCTCTTGGATTTCACTTGCCGCCCTCGCGGGGTCAATTCCCAATTTCTCACAAACCTCCCGTGCACTGTGCAAGCCAATGCCATAAAGGTAGGTGAGAGAATATTGAATTTGTTTGTCGTTGGGGATATCGACGCCCATCAAGCGGGGCATAACCGGACTCCGGAGAAAGGTCTAATGTTGATCAGGGCAAGGGTAAACCGAGTCTGAGCGGCGAAAATCGCAGCTTGTTTGACTGAGTGATCCCGAAATATACCGACCGGCCCCCTATTTGCTCAATGGGGACAGGCCATCATTTTTTGCAAGAATTTTCCCGAATCATTCTGAGAAACTCGGTTGGGACGTCATCCCGTGCACTTGCTGGGACACGAGTTTGTTCGATGACCCTGAACTGCGATAGGTCAATCGACAATTTTGTGTCGCCTTCAACGGTCGACCAGACCCTTGTAAGCCATAATTCATGGCAATGAGGTAACATTTGTCGGTAAATTTCTGCACCGCCGACCACAAAACATCGATCCTGACCTGCGATTTCCAGTGCTTTTTCTGGACTCGAGGCCGAATCAACCCCCTCGGATGACCAGTTCTGGTTCCGTGTGACGACAATGGTCCGTCGGCCTGGTAGCGGACGGCCGATAGAGTCATAGGTGCGTCGCCCCATGATCAGAACACCGCCCATGGTTAGCCGTTTGAAGCGACGTAGGTCGCTGCTCAACCGCCACGGCATGTCGCCGTCGAGCCCAATCACGCCCGTGGGGGTCATCGCAACGACGGCTGTTATTCCGCCTTGATCGCCGGAATCATTGCTTTTGTCGGTCAAACGGCCACCGGAGCCTTGATGCGGGGATGTGGGTCGTAACCAGTGAGAGTGAAGTCCTCGAAAGCGAACTCGCTCACCGATGCCGGGGTTGAGTTGATTTGCATCTTGGGAAGTGGCCGTGGGTGCCGTGAGAGCTGTTCGCGGGCCTGATTAAAATGGTTTTTGTACAGGTGTACATCTCCCAGCGTGTGTACGAACTCACCCACCTGCAGGCCGGTCACCTTGGCCATCATCATTGTCAGCAGTGCGTAGCTTGCGATGTTAAAGGGGACCCCGAGAAAAAGGTCGGCACTGCGTTGATAAAGTTGGCAGGATAAACGCCCACCCGCCACGTAGAACTGGAATAGCAGGTGGCAGGGAGGCAGTGCCATGTCGGCCACATCGGCGACGTTCCATGCTGATACGATCAACCGCCGTGATTGCGGGTTGGTTCGGATTTCGCTTTCGACGTGAGCGATCTGGTCAATGGTTGTCCCATCAGGGCTTTGCCAAGACCGCCATTGATGACCGTAAACCGGACCCAAGTTACCGTCCTCGTCAGCCCACTCGTCCCAAATGGTGACGCCATTTTCAGTCAGCCATTTGATGTTGGTGTCACCTTTGAGGAACCAAAGCAATTCATAGATTACCGACCGAATGTGGACCTTTTTTGTGGTAAGCAGGGGAAAGCCCTGCGACAGGTCAAATCGCATTTGGCGACCGAATAGCCCACGGGTTCCCACGCCAGTCCGGTCATCACGATCAATGCCGTGGCTGAGAACTTCGTCGAGTAGTTGGAGATAGTTGCGCATAAATCACACCAAGTGCGTTCGTTCTCTGTGTTTGCGAGTTGTTGAGTTCTCTCGCCATCTCAGTTGCCGTCGACCGTTGAGTCGGTAAGCATCAATCGATTAAGTCGGTAAGCACCAGTCGATGGTCCAGTGGCGGTCACTGGACATTTGAACGTGATCTTCGGGGATGCCAAGGCCCCTCGCAATGATGCGGATTTCGTTCAACGTCAGGGCGGCGTGCAGGGACTGTCGGAACAGTTGTTGTCCGTTCTCGCTTTCGCTGCCGCTGTAAGCTTGAACCATGTTCTCGATTTCCGCCTCGCTTTCGGGGCGGGCCAGATCGCGAATGAAAATGCGGCCGCCATCACGAGTCAGGCGAACTGCTGCCTCCAGTCCGGCGCGGGGTTCTGCTAAATGGTGCAGCAAGCTGTTGCTAATCACTGTGTCTGCCATTCCATCATCAAATTGCTCCATCGACTCCACTGCAACGTGGCTGAGCGAGATTCGTCCAAGGCATCCTGCGATGTCGATCTCCTGTTTCGCTATTTCGAGCATTTCAACCTCACCATCGGTTGCGATCACTTCGTAATCGTTGGATCTTTGGCACAGTTCGATCGGGATTCCGGCAGGGCCACATCCCAGATCTAACACCAATGGGCCAGTTGGGCCTTCGAGTAACTCGTCCACGAATTGCCGATTAACCGCAGAGTGGTCCATGGCATGGTATTCCGCAGCCTCATCGCTGGGGCTGAAAGTGTCCGGTTCGGGTGTCCTGTCCATTTTTTTTGCTTGAGGGCATCAGGGAATCGAGCTCCAAGGGCAAACCATGAGTCGACGCTTGGTGAATTAGTGCTGCTTCGCGAAAGTTGGGCGAGTAGGGAAATGATACGAGGTTTCTGGTGGCTCGTTCCAACGCGTGGCAGCGTCAAATCGTAACATCCTCAACCTGAACAAGGACTTCCAGTTGCAACAAGTCAGCCGAAAATCGACGTGAAATCATCGGTAGCTTGGTCTGTGCAGGCGTGGTTGGCTATCCTTTCCCCTCAGCAGTCTGCAAGATCGTGTCTCGACTCTGTGTCAGCCTTTTGCTTTTGCCTTTGAAAGCAGATTTCCATCAAATTGAAAAGAAATCTGGCGGCCCATGCTCTCTGGGGGCATCGTTCGATTAGACTTCTGGACCCTCCGCGCGATTGCCCGATGTCCCCAGGACGAGGTGATCGCCCAACCGTCTTCCAGTCAATTGTCTTCCTTTGGGATTTTTAAGTCATGCGTTTCGCTCGTACCGCCCTGCTTGCTTCTGCCCTCCTCGGATTTTTTGTCCTTGCTGGCTGGAAAGTTGCTGATTCTTCTGGCAAGCAATTGCAAACGTTTGCAGATTCATTTCTGTCAACGCTGGATGCTGATCAGAAATCGGTCGCCGTCATGGCTTACGATTCTCCGAAACGCGTGGACTGGCATTTCATCCCGAAGAAGAGCCGTAAAGGTCTCGTTCTGAGTAAAATGAATGCCGCTCAAAGAACCGCTGCTCTGAGATTGGTTCGGGCGGCCTTGAGCGAGGCCGGTTACGACAAGGCCAGCAAGATCATGCAATTGGAAGCAGTTCTTCGTGAACTTGAAGGTGAAAAACGAAATTGGGCTCGTGATCCTGATAAGTATTACCTGACTATCTTTGGGGCACCCAGCAGCACCGATGCATGGGCATTGAGTTTTGAGGGGCACCATTTGTCATTGAATTTCGCCTGCCGTGGTGGCGAGATTGTTGACAGTACTCCTCAGTTCTTCGCCGCCAATCCCGGTACGATCATGAACGAGGTCTCCGGGCCTTTGGGAAAAGGAACGCGTGTTTTGCGTGATGAGGAAGACCTCGCTTTCGAACTTGTGAATTCTCTCAGTGATTCGCAGAGTAAAATCGCTGTCATTAGCCCGAAAGCTCTCAAGGAAATTCGTTTTGCTGGTGAAGTTCAGGCGGTCGTCGGTGAGCCAGAAGGTATCCCCCAGTCAGGACTTAACACCAAACAAAAGGCTAATCTTGAAAAACTGGTCGCGATCTATGTGAATGCGGTTACCGAAGATGTTGCAAAGCAGCGCCGCGAACTGATTGCAGAAGACGGCTGGGAAAATGTGCACTTTGCTTGGGCTGGAGCCACTGAACCAGGAATTGGCCACTACTACCGAATTCGCGGGCGACGATTCCTAATCGAGTTTGCAAATACCCAAGCTGATGCCGCTGGAAACCCTGCCAACCATATCCACTGTGTCTGGCGAGACCTTACTGGTGATTTTGATCTGCCGAACAAATAGGGCATCGGATTTCGATTCTCTTCCAAGAAAAGACACCGCACTGGGGCATTGGACGTTGTTTCGGATCAGGCGTCTGCTGATGGCAATATTTCAAGCTACTGATCGCAGGACTGAGTAGTCTTTCCAGCGAAGTGCTGCTGGCGGGGATCGTGTTAGTTTGGCATCACGCTGGATTCTTGGTGTGGTGTGTGGTTGGCACTGCTTGCGAGTGACCACCCGCATTATCGGGAGTGCTGGGTTTTCGAGGTTCTGTGCAGGAATCAGGGTCTTTGCGGACTTGTAGAATGGAGTGCAGAAGACAGATCCGGCACAACGAAAAGGTTGACGCATGTTGGCATTCTTAAAACATCTCCGTAAGCGTTGGGAAGACTGGTGCGGCGATCATGAGATGGAATCGACGATTCGTAAGCATTTGACGCAGAACGGTTTTTTTGGTGGGACGGCTCGGTTGCGAAATGTGCGACTTGTGGCTGTGCAACGCCCCGGTTGGCTGCAGGTTTTTCGATTCGACGCGACGGTGCGGGTCAGGCCGGAAAACGACGATACCGACGGGCTTGCTCCCGAGGCGGAGTACCGGGAAGTTTTCGGGCTCGTGAAGGACGATATTCGCCACAAAATCAATACCGTACGGTTCTTCGAGCAAGAAGAGGGGCGGATCGAGTTGTTTGCTCGTTGGAGCGATGGGTTGATCTGCCTACGTGGTGCACATGGCCTTGCTGCACCTGACCTGTCCGGGCGATAGGCTCGGTATCGATGAGTCATTCGCTACTCAACATCTCTCTGCGCGGTAAGATTGTGGCCGTCAATTTTGCGGACGCCCGCATTGTGGGGCCAAAACTGCTTACGTTCGATCCAACCACTGGTTCGAGCGTAGAAAACTTGAACATTCCCAACTGTGCTGCGGATCGGTCTCAGAAACCAGTGCTTTCTGAATTGCGAAAGCTCCGCCTGTCGGGATCATCACTGTCAAATTTAAAGAAATCCGAATGCGTAACGTGTCGATCGCCCACCATCTACCTGTCTTGCTCCTTGCCGGCTTCGTTCCGTTAACGCTTGCATGGGGGCAAGATGAATCCGGTGACCCACCTGTGACAGCAGAAAAGTCTGCGGCTGAAACGGCTTCCGTAGCCGCAAGCGAGCCCGATGCAGATGGCGGAAATGAATCCACATTATTGTCCAAAACCCGCCAATTGACCTTTGAGGGAAGACGTGCGGGCGAGGGATACTTCAGCGCTGACGGTTCGCGAATGGTATTTCAGAGCGAGCGTGATGCGGCGAATCCTTTTTATCAAATTTATGTCACGGACCTTGAGACAGGAGACATTGAAAAGGTTTCGCCAGGTCACGGAAAGACGACCTGTGCCTGGATTCACCCAACCGGCAAACGAGTTCTTTTTGCGAGTACTCAGGATGACCCTGAAGCAAGAAAAAAACAGAAGGCGGAGATTGAACTGCGAGAGAGCGGGAAGCAGCGTCGGTACGCGTGGGATTATGACAAACAGTATGAACTTTATGCGAAAGAATTGTCCGATGGCACGTATCAGCGTCTGACCCATGCAGAGGGGTATGACGCAGAGGGAAGTTACAGCCCTGATGGAACCTTGATTGCGTTTGCATCGAACAGGAATGCCTTCACGCGTCAATTGTCTGAACGCGAAAAGGAGCTGTTTAAAATAGATCCAGCGTCAATGATCGACATCTTCGTCATGAACGCAGACGGTTCAAACGTTCGTCAGTTGACTGATGTGGTTGGCTACGACGGTGGGCCTTTCTTTTCACCTGACGGTAAGCGGATCTGCTGGCGCCGATTTGCGGAAAATGGGGCCACTGCCGAAGTTTACTCAATGGACATCAACGGCGGTGACGTCAAGCGCCTGACCAACATCGGGGCCATGAGCTGGGCCCCCTATTATCACCCAAGCAGTGACTACTTGATCTTCACGACAAACAAGCATGGGTTCGCGAACTTCGAACTTTATTTGGTTCGCGCCGATGGCAAAGAAGAGCCTGTGCGTGTGACCGACACAGATGGTTTTGATGGGTTGCCCGTGTTCTTGCCAGATGGCAAACGACTTTCATGGACATCAACAAGAACTGCAACCAAGCAGTCGCAGATCTTCATGGCCGACTGGGATGACAGCGCCGCTCGACATTTGCTCAAGCTGGATGCAAATACAACAGACGAAGACAAGTCAGCAGCTTTGGCAGCTGCGGAGTCTTCTGATCCAGGTTTTTTGCCCACGGATTCCATGCGGCATGTCGACTTCTTGGCGCGGCCAGATTTGGGCGGACGCTTGACCGGTACTGCTGGTGAGAGGCGAGCAACGGCTTACGTCGCTGCCTATTTGGAAAGTCTTGGGTTTGAACCTGCTGGTGAGAACGGCACCTTCTTTCATTCGTTTGACTTTCCTGCCGGTTCGAATTTGACCGACGCAAATCAGATGACTGTGTCCGGCAAGAAGCTCGAGCTCAACAAGAATTGGCAGCCGTTGGCTTTCTCAAAAGAAGGTGCGACGGGCGAGACGGGAATTGTCTTTGCTGGCTACGGGATGCAAATTCCCGCGAGCGATGGGACTCCAGAGTATGACAGCTACGTGCATCTTGCTGTCGGTGGTCAATGGGTCATGGTTTTGCGTGATATGCCGCAGGACATCACCGCCGAGCAACGCCAAAAGATGGCGAGGTACAGTTCGCCACGCAGGAAGGCATCGATCGCACGGGACTTAGGTGCCAAGGGAATTATTTTTGTCACTGGCCCCACGAGCAAAGTCAAGCATCAATTGATTCGCTTCGATCAAGCAGCCTCTCAGGCGAGTGTTAGCATCAGTGCTGTTTCTATTACGAATACAGTTGCCGAGGAGATTTTCCGGGCTGCAGATCAGGACTTGGCGAAGAGCCAAAAGCAACTTGATGACGGTTCATTGCACCTCGGGTTTCCTTTGCAAAATGCCAAGGCATCCGCAACTGTTGGAATTGAGCGAAAACGTGGTGAAGGCCGCAACGTCGTTGCTCGTATGAATGCAGGCGAGCAGCCGGATAACAATGCACCTGTGTTGATTTTGGGGGCTCATATCGATCACCTCGGGACCGGAGGTGGGGGCGGCAGTCTGGCAAAGGATGATGAGCGTGGGCAGGTGCACGTGGGTGCGGATGACAACGCCAGCGGTGTCGCAGCCATGTTGGAAATCGCCCAGTACCTTGCTGCCGAGAAAAAAGCAGGAAGGCTGAAGTCAAAACGTGACTTGCTGGTAGCGGCTTGGAGCGGCGAGGAACTGGGACTGTTTGGATCTCAGGCCTTTGCCGATGACTTCTATAAGCTCTATCCCGAGGCGCCGCGGCCACCCAAGACGGATGAAAAATCTGTTGATGCGGTCGCTCATGCTCACGGCACTACAACGGATGCAATCCCGCTGACGGCAGCGATCGCAGCTTACATGAATCTCGACATGGTCGGTCGCTTGCGGGAGAAATTAGTGATTCAGGGAATCGGTTCCTCGCCGGGTTTCGCAAGTGAAGTGCAGCGAAGAAACCTTCCGGTTGGCCTCGAGTTGACGCTCGACAAGACGAGCACCCGCTTGCCAACGGATGCTTCTGCTTTTGTGTCGCGTGATGTTCCTATTCTGTCGGCCTTCACTGGTGCCCACGAGGATTACCACACTCCTCGCGATACGCCGGACAAGTTGAACTACGAGGGAGTTGCTGACATCGCGCGTTTGTTCGCGTTGATCGGACGCGGGTTTTTGACGAGCTCCGAGGCTCCAGAATTCAAATTGGAGGAAGGCGAGGCTCAGAAGGATGCCCCGCGAGCGAGGCTGACAGCTTACTTGGGGACCATTCCTGACTACGTAGCAGGAGACGTCAAAGGGCTCAAACTAAGCGGCGTTGCTGCTGACGGGCCGGCCGCCAAAGCAGGAGTGAGAGGCGGAGACATCATTGTTCAACTCGCTGGAAGCAAGATCGAAGATATTTACGACTACACTTACGCAATTGAGGCGTTGAAAATCGGTGAAGAGGTCCAGATCGTCGTCCAACGCGGACCTAAGACTGTGACGATGAAAGTAACGCCATCGTCAAGAGATTAGCGATTCCTAATCGGCTGATTCCAAGACGCAGTGCCAGAATTTGTAAACGTTGACGAATCAATTGGCTGCGTTATCGCGTGATTCTGTTTTTTTATGCGACAACGGCCCGGTAATTGCTCCTCTTTCACCAAGCCGACACCACTCTGTCATTGTTGTGACTTAGCGGCACTCCTTAACGTTTTTTGCAGGTTGTTTTATGTTCTTCTTTGATCCTGTGTACTTTCTGTTTGTTATGCCACCTCTACTGTTGGGTTTCTACGCCCAGTGGAAAGTGAAGTCAGCCTTTCAGGAAATGAGTAAGGTTCCAGCGAGAATGAGTGGTGCTCAGGCTGCTCGTCGGATGCTGGATAATGCTGGCTTGTCCGACGTGGAGATCGAGCAGGTTGGTGGGAAGTTGAGTGATCATTATGACCCCAGGCACAAGGTTCTTAGGCTCAGTTCGGACGTCTACAACGGCCAGTCAATGTCCGCTGTGGGAGTCGCCTGCCACGAAGCCGGGCATGCGTTCCAAGACGCGAAAGGCTATGCCCCGTTGGCTATCCGGAACCTAGCTGTACCAGCAGCTAACTTTGGGTCCAGTGCCGGAGTACTTCTGCTGTTCGTGGGCTTGATTTTCAGTTTCCCGCCGCTCGCAGTCATCGGTTTGTTGCTCTTTGCATGTGTGGTTTTCTTTCAGGTCGTCAATCTGCCAGTGGAATTCAATGCCAGCAGTCGTGCTCGTGAGGAACTCGTCTCGCAGGGAATCATCGCTGGAAACGAAGAAAAGTATGTGGCAAAGGTCTTGAACGCTGCGGCCTTGACCTATGTTGCTGGCACGTTGCAGTCAATCATGACGCTGCTTTATTACGGAATGCGAGTTTTCGGCAATCAAAGATAGTGCTCGCTGAATGTTTGGCATTCAGCATCGTTTGCCTGCTGAAAAGGTTTGACCGATGAAGGTGTACCTGAATGCTGGTGACATTTCAGTCGAACACTGTCTTGGCGGGAGCGTGGCTTAACTTGCACACGCACTGCTGGCCACCGCCCCTCAGGATGACTTGCTGTCGAACCAGTCGAGGCCTAAGTCCAGCGACGTAGCCTGATGTGTGAGTGCACCGCTGCTAATGCGGTCCACGCCCGTGTCGGCGATGGCTGGTAGGGTTGCGATTCGCACATTGCCTGATGCTTCTAGTTCGACTGATGAGTTCCTGTCGTTCCGGATTGCCACCGCCTCACGTAGTTGCTCGATCGGGAAGTTGTCAAGCAATATAATATCGGGATTGATCGGTAAGACCTCTTTGAACTGTTTCAGATTGTCGACTTCGATTTCGACAATGTCGGGTGCGGCCAGGCGTTCGATTTGCGAACCACGCCATCGGAGTGCTTTTTCCGCAGCAGTGCTTGCCGCAATCGGTCCCCTGTGATCACCTGCCAAAGCGAGGTGGTTATCCTTGATCAGGAATCCGTCATAAAGTCCACTTCGGTGGTTGTGGGCACCACCGCAGTGCACGGCGTACTTTTCCAGCAAACGCCAACCTGGAGTCGTCTTTCGGGTGTCGTATAAACGGGCATCGGACTGTCGGATCGCTGCGACATAGCGGGCGGTAAGGCTCGCAATTCCACACAAGCGACCAACAATATTCAAAATGGTGCGTTCGCTCGTCAGAAGGTCACGGACACTACCCCGTAAAGTTGCGATTGGTTTTCCCGGTGTCAGCCTCTGTCCATCCTCAAGAGTCAACTCAATGTCCAAGTCGGCATCGAATTCATCGACAATCCACGGCACAGTAGCGAGACCAGCACAGACACCTTCTTCTCGGGGAACAATTTGACAACCACCTCGGCTTTCCGGTTCAATCAGGCACACGGTGGTCCAGTCGAGTGAATCACGTAGATCTTCTGCAATCGAAAGTCGAACAAGTGATCGAAGATCTGCCTCAAGCGAAGAATCGGCCGTCACGGTTTGGTAATCTTTGGCCGGTTTACGTGACGATTCGTCGCTCATGGAAACTCAGAATGGGTAGTGAAATGGGTAGCCGTGCAGGATCGGTTCGAGCACTCGATGTGGCAGAGTTGGGAAAATGCGTGCTGGGATCACCGAGATAATAACGCAGGCGGGACAATTTAGGGCGAGGTAGTCTTGCTTTGAATGCAAATTGCCTCACTCACATTTCTGCGTCGTTTTGAATGGCTCGTCTTTGCTGTGATAAATCCCTGCTTGCCAAAGTTGGAATTCGAGCCAAAGTCATCAGCATTTGGTTTACAACCACGATAAGAATCCACAGTTAGCGTGACGCCGCTAGTTGGTTCGATAATTTGACGGAGGGACTTCTGTATGGATCAATCAAAGGTTGAGCACGAGTTTGTGTTTGCAAGGCGGCCCGTGCAGTGGGTGATCTTCATCGGGATTTCTTGTGTGATTCTGGGAATGACGTATTCGAGAGAGGTATCAGTGCGATCTGGCGTAGAAGATGCCAGCAGGGTGGAATCAAAACCGGGTTTCCAGGAAAGTGGCTGGCTTGCTCAAGTCAATTTGAATTCAGCGAGCGCACGTGAGTTGGCTTTGCTAAGTGGTGTTGGTCCCGTCTTAGCGAGTCGCATTGTGGCAGACCGTAGCTCGAAAGGTGCTTTTGAATCTGTGGATGATTTGCAGCGTGTTCGTGGCATTGGCCCGGGGAAGATGTTAGATATTCGCGGGATGGCGATTGTCACTGAGTAGAGCGGCCATCATTTGGTAAGGTTGGTTGCTTTTTCCACGCAGGGTACAGTCAGGCTCCTACGTGTTGGGTCGTCGCTTCGCTAGGATGACGTAATCGCGGTGAGGACCTGCCTTGGTTCCCCGTTCTGTTTCAAACGTAAGTGGATCGTTCTTGATGTCAGAATCAGATAACAACCCAAAATCAGATGATCGTAAGGGGCGAACCGATGCGGCAGCGGAATTGGAACCCGCTCCATTCCATCTGCAGCGACCATTTGAACCGGCGGGTGATCAACCACAGGCAATTGAAGCTCTGACACGTGGATTCGAGGCAGGACGCAGCACTCAGGTATTGCTCGGGGCAACGGGCACAGGAAAGACGTTCACGATGGCGAATGTCATCGCAAATCTCAAACGACCTGCCCTGGTGCTCAGCCATAACAAGACGTTGGCAGCGCAGCTGTACAGTGAATTCAAAGAGTTTTTTCCAGAGAATGCAGTCCATTATTTCGTCAGCTACTACGATTATTACCAGCCCGAAGCATATATACCTCAGCGGGATGTCTATATCGAAAAAGATTCGTCGATCAACGAGGAAATTGACCGTCTACGCTTGGCGACAACAAGTTCATTGGTGAGTCGGCGTGATGTGGTAATTGTTGCTTCGGTGAGCAGTATCTATGGTTTGGGATCGCCGAAGGATTACAAAGAACTCATCGTGCCGCTTCACCGTGGCGAGAAGACTCGTCGTGACCATCTGTTGTTGAAACTTGTTGATGTTCTCTACGAACGGAATGATGTCGCGTTTGAACGGGGTAAGTTCCGTGTTCGTGGTGATTCCATTGAGTTATGGCCCAGTTACGAAGAGTTTGCTTATCGCATTGAAATGTGGGGCGACGAGATCGAGCAGATTTCAATCATCAAGCCTGTTTCCGGAGAGACCGTTCGAACCTTGGATCACGTCTATATCTACCCTGCCCGGCACTTTGTCATGCCAGAGGATCGTATTCAGAATGCTTTGCGAGTGATTCGCGAAGAATTGGCGCAACAATTGGAGACATTTCAGTCACAGGGGAAACTTCTTGAGGCGCAGCGTCTGTCAGCGCGGACGCGTTTTGACCTTGAGATGATGGCTGAGGTTGGTCACTGTCCTGGAATTGAAAATTACAGTCGACCGCTATCAGGGAAACCTCCTGGTGCGACGCCTGACACACTCTACGACTTCTTTCCGGATGATTTCATCACGTTTGTCGATGAGTCACATGTGACCGTGCCTCAGGTTCGGGCAATGTATGCTGGAGACAGAAGCCGTAAAGAGACCTTGGTCAGTCATGGTTTTCGATTGCCAAGTGCTTTGGATAATCGCCCGCTTAAATTCGATGAGTGGGAGGAACGGACTGCGCAAATCTGCTTCGTGAGCGCTACCCCTAATGACTATGAGTTGGAGCGCACGAAAGGTGAAGTAGTAGAACAGATTATCAGACCGACAGGTCTGCTGGATCCTGTGGTTGAGGTCGTTTCTGCACGAGGTCAGGTGAAACACTTGTTGGAGCAGATTCGTGAGCGGGCAGATAAAAATGAGCGTGTGTTGGTGACGGCGTTAACGAAGCGCCTTGCAGAAGATCTTTCTACGTTTTTTCAGGAACAAAATGTTCGGTGTCGATGGCTCCACAGTGAACTGGATGCTTTTGAACGTGTTGATTTGTTGCAGGAATTAAGGGCAGGACGATTCGATTGCTTGGTTGGGGTGAATCTGTTGAGAGAGGGGTTGGATCTGCCCGAGGTTTCACTTGTAGCGATTCTTGATGCTGATAAAGAAGGGTTCTTGCGAAGCGAAACCAGCCTTGTGCAAACCATTGGGCGGGCCGCTCGAAACGCAAATTCAAAAGTGATTCTTTACGCTGATAAAGTGACGGACTCGATGAAACTGGCAATCGATGAGACCGAACGCCGGAGGTCGATTCAGCAAGCATATAACGAAGAACATGGAATCACGCCCGAAACCGTGAGAAAGAAAATCAGTGCGGGAATCGAGCAGGACGCTGCGAAAAGACAAAGAAATATTGCAGCCGCCAAGGAAGAGTCTGCAGCTGTTTACATTACTGTTGAATACGTTGACAACTTGGAGCGGGAAATGCTGGCCGCTGCTGAGGCTCTTGAATTTGAGAAGGCCGCGTCATTGCGAGATCGTGTCCTGCAGCTCAAAGACAATATTGGTAAGCCACTATCTGAAATAGAAATCGAAAAGCCAGCAGGCAAGGCAAGCGGGCAGCAGCGCAAACGACGCAAAGGTGTCAAGGCAGGTGGGCGAACCAAGGTGCCGAGACCCAAGAGGGGCTGAGCTTGGCGAGGAAAATCAGGCAGCTTTATTTTGTCGCTTCATTTGTTTTCGCAGTCGTCGTCGCTGGGCTTTGTTCATTGAATTCCAGTCAATCTCGTCTCCCTCTACTGACTGATCCCCTGCGTCCTGTTGAGGCTTTGGAGTTGTTGATTTGTTTCCAGCGGGGCCTCGCTGACTCTGAGGTTTCGGAGCCTCTGAGTCGGTCTCGTCCTGTGGTTTGCTGGTTTTCTTTCGACGCCAGCCCATGAGACCGCTTCGCGGTGTTTTTTCGTCTGCTTGATCTGGTTCCGTCTCTACCGTTTCCGTGCGTTGGATTGGCGTGCTTGCAGTTGCACTTGATTTTGTTTTTGATCGGGATGATGAACGTGTGCGTTTCTTGGTGTTTTCAGCATGCACAGTCGTTTGATTCGTTGGTGAATTTTCTTCTGACTCTGTTTGGGTGCCTGCGTTGCCATCGGAGGCTTTTGGGCCTCTCAGGCCAAACCATCGTCGCTTATTCTTGTCAGGAAGTGATTCTTGCGACTGTTTGGTACTTTCGTTGACTTGGTCTTCGTGAAGCACATTTCGCCTGGCCGCCGCTGTTTCAGGAGCAGATTTTTTCTGCTTGTTGATGTCACGCTTGACGCTGCTGTTCTGCTGGGTCAGCGTTGGAGATCCATCCTGTGTGGTCTTCGATTCAACTCCGTCGTCTGTCGTGCTTCGTTGCCACCATCGGCGTTTTGTTTTCGCGTCAGCCAAAGTTTCATCGCCTGGCGTGGAAGATTCTTCTTGGTTCGATTGAGGTTGAAAAAAGTTCGTTTTGAATTGCTGGAAACGATCCATCATGGAAACGCCTTCCACCTGCTTGACTTCTCTGTACAGCATTCGAAGGTAGGTCAGCATGGCGATCAAGATCGTCGTACAACCGAGCATCGGAGCTGTGGTTGCCAGGGTCCAGTATCCAGCAGATTCAATCTTCAGGATGTTCCATTGGACTGCTTCCGGGATCACGAACAGAATGCAACTCGTAGCCATCAATGCCAAAGCTGTCCGGCAATGCCAAAGTTCAGCAACCATTCTTAGGGCCAGTACTGCCCCACCGAAGGTGACGACAAGCCTTACCCAATCGTTTCCAGCTAAGGCGACACGTTTGCCGAACCCTGCGTCGATGATTGCACCGGTCCAGTCAACCAGTGATGCGAGTACGTTGATGCTTGCCAGAACACTGACGAGGGTGACAACCCGCCAGAGTCGGTAATGCCCTCCAAAGTCGTCATTGCGATATCGACGCAATTGGTAGGTCATTAAGGCGATGCCAGCAGTGACGGTTAACATGGCGACCATGCACCAACTGCCGAAACTGTCTGGGCGATCCAAGCGTAGCGGGCGAGCAATCATGGGACGTGTTGACAGGGGCGCCCAAGTGACGGCAGCGTAGTGCCCTGCACATAGAATGGTCGCCAACAGAAAGATACTGCCAGTGACCAGCAGCATGGATCTCAGGCGGACAGGAACCAGTGAGAACCAGCGACCGCGAATCCGTCGATGCACACGCGAGCCGTATGCCATTTGCGGACACCGGGCTTCGCGAAGCTTTTCTGCCGCACGTCGACTGGCAGCGGAGGTCGATTCATTTTCAGCTTGGTGTGCCGAATAGAGAACGCGTCGTCGTCGGTCGTTAGTTCGGCGGCCTTGTTGCATGATGCGTTGGCATGGGTTGGTGTGATTGAGATCACTCGCGTGGTTGCTAAAGTCCCAAGCATGGCGTCGCGTGCTTCATGGCATGGTGGGATCGCTTGCCACACACTAGGAAAATGCCTACGGCAGAGTCAATTGAGCTCTGGTTGCTATCAATCCAGGAAATCACGGGTGACGTTCGGGGCACCGCATTTCTTTTGACGTTTTTGAGCTACGAGCAACGTTTTCGTGGAAGAGCTTTAAACCGCCACGCTGATCATTGCGATTACCACGATTACGGCACCGGCCGCGACTTTTCCCAGCGTGCCAATTGTTCTCCCCCAAAAAGCTGCATGGCCGATGGGGAGACTTTCTCGCCACGAGCTACCGTTGGACCATTCGCCGAGCATGGCGCCGAGGGTCGCCCCGAGTCCGCCGAACAGGATTGCGGCGAGGACTGGCCCCACGATGGGAACCGGCAAGCCGACAATGGCACCAAGAATGGCACCTGCCATCGAGCCAATCATCGCGAGCAGTGTCGCTTTTCGGCTGGCTCCTGCCTTTTGAGCACCTAGGGCCGCTGCCACGAATTCGAAGCCCTCTCCAAGTAGAGCAAAGCAAAATGCCGCGACCACGGGGATGTAGCCAATGGAGGCATTACCGGTTTCCGGGCCGACAAACGCATAAATGAGTAGAATCAACACCGCAGCCCAATTGCCAGGCAAGGCGATTAGATTCCCTGCCCACGCGATCATGCACAGTAAGACCACTGTGATCGATATCAGGACAGTGCCTGTTGGTTCCAGCCACGCTGTCCATGCATTGGATTCCGCAAGAAGTGGGGCCACAAGTGTCACTGGCGCTGAGAACGCCAGATTTGCCATGTCCAGATTAACGGAGTGAGTCATTGGGATTTCAAATATCATGGAATATCCCGTTCAGGGTGAGTTAATTCAGACCAATCCGAATCGGTTCGACAGGGTATCAGTAACGTTTCGTCGCTAGATTACCGCTTTTGCAGACATTTTTCATGCTGCTGGATCGTTTTAGCGTTTATGAGGTGAACCCCAAGGGGGTGTCGTCGCGTCGACCATGGTGCCGCCAGAGTGTGAACGCTATTAGGTCGTTGGCGAGTAAGTGATCTTGGCACCAAAAATGGGGATTCGGAAACCTGTAAACTATTTTGACGGTAGAGAAGTCGTTCAGCGAGTCTGACGAAAACTACCGAGGCGGTTGAGTGTCCTCCGTTTTTTACCACTGGTGAACAGGGATCAAAGCGACCATGTCACAGAGTTTGTTGGAAACAAGTGTGCTTGTGTTGAATCGCTTTTACATGGCAGCACGTGTTATTAATGTCCGCCGCACTTTCACGCTGCTTTACCGTGATTGCGCTGAAGTGATCGAGAATGAGAACGGTCAGTACGCAAGCTACGATTTTGAAAGCTGGTGCGAACTGAGCCAGCTGACGAGTCTCGAAAAACAGGAGGGTGAAGATTACATCAGGGCAGTGAATTTCGAGTTGCGGGTCCCACGCATTGTTCGCTTGACGCGATTCGACAGGATGCCGGTTCAGGCAGTGCGTTTCAACCGCAAGAATCTGTTCGCGAGAGACGATCACACCTGCCAATACTGTGGACAGAATCAACCTGTGCACAAACTGAGTATGGACCATGTCGTACCCCGTTCCCACGGTGGCCCTACAACGTGGGAAAATATCGTTTGCTGCTGCCTGAGATGTAACAGTCGTAAAGGAGGTCGCACTCCCAAGGAAGCTCGAATGAAGTTACTTTCACGCCCGCAAAAACCACGCGTGAACCCCATTTTGGAGCAGTCGTCAGAAGATCCACGTTACGAGTGTTGGAAAACATTTCTGCAGGCTGCGGGGTAGATATGGGCAGCGGATCTTCGCGAGGCCAGCGGGCCACCAAAGCGGCTAAGTTTCTAGGCGAACTGGCGCCGCTGGAAAGCTGAGAAGATAAATTCCGAAAAACAAGAGCGATTGAGAGAGGTTTGATGCCGAGCCAGGCGGGCACTCGGCGGCTTTCTCTACCAACCGCCATCGGTTATCAGCCATACACCGGATTCACGAACTGCAACGGCCCTCATCACCGCGCTGGACGCGGATTCGACCAACTCGAGGATAGGGGGGAGTGCCAGACGCGAGGGATGTGTGGGAAGTGTCCCGACTGTCTGCTCATGCTTTTGGAGCTAGCGAGGTCGCTTCAGATGAGCAAACAGATACCCATTGTGCAGCCGTAGGAATTTCAACGGCCGATCATCCACAAAACTCAACATTTGGTGTGTGTTGAGCTAAGCGTCGATAAGCGGATCAGTTATCAGCGAGCGGCTCTTTTTTCTCTGTCAGGACTTCGCAATCACCCGACTCGGATTTAGTGGCGTTCAGCTCGAGATAACTTTTCCATTCTTCTGGCAGATTGTCCTCATGGAAAATTGCTTCCACCGGGCATTCGGGAACACAGGCTTCACAGTCAATGCACTCTTCTGGATGGATGTAGAGCATTTGATCGCCTTCGTAGAAGCATTCCACGGGGCATACGACCACGCAATCAGTGTATTTGCATCCTGAGCAGGGCTCAGCTACGACGTGAGTCATGAATCAGACCTTTCTAAGCTATTCAAATCTGGCGAACGGACACCGGTCACCGATTCGACTGGTGAACCTCGGTAAATATATCGTCTGGGCAAGCGTAGGACTCTACCTCAAACCGCCCATTGTGACGAGTTGGCGGGATTCTCGCGAATGGGCCGGCTTCCTCGCCAGACTGATTTTCAGGATCGGGCAGCTTAGGCCGAAAAATCGACGACTTATGCTGGGGAGCATATTTTGTCACCATTCGGTGATGTGCCTTTACTCGCCCTATCAAGAACAAGATTCGAGAGCTTAGCCGTGACGGTTTCTGAGCAGCCAATCCCGCTTCGGCTTAAGCCCACGCGGCAATTTCCCTTTTTGGCACGTCATCCGTGGGTGCATGCCCATGCTTTGGCTGAGGACGGTCGTGATCTGGCTTGCGGCCAAGTCATTGATTTGCTTGATCATGATGGCAACTGGATTGCACGTGGGATCTTGAATCCAGCCAGCCGATTGAGAATCAGGTTGTATGCATTTGATTCGGCGATTGCGATCGACGAGACACTATGGCGGAATCGAATCGATGCCGCTGTTCATCGCCGACGCGTGATGGATCCGCTGGACGAACAGGCAGCAGAGAGGCTGGTGTTTAGCGAATCGGACTTGATGAGCGGCTTGATTGTTGACCGATATGCTGATTGCCTCGGGGTTCAGTTCACCTCAGGGGCATTGTTGAGGTGGAGGGACTCGATCCTCGATTATTTGCAGCAGAGTCTGGGGGCACGCTCGATTGTCGCCCGTATTGATCCCCGCACAGCCAAGCATGAAGGAGTCGAGGAGGTGGAAACCTGTTTGGGCGAACCACTTTCGGCTCCGGTCGTGTACCGACAAAATGACTTGGATTTGGTGGTCGATTTGCAAAGTGGCCAAAAAACCGGAGGTTTTTTAGATCAGAGATGCAATCATCAGGCTGCGGCTCGCTATCTCAAAGGTCGCAATGTGTTGGATGTTTGTTGTTACACCGGTGGTTTTGGATTAGTCGCTGCCAAGCATGGAGCAGCGGAGGTTCTAGGAATCGACTCCAGCCAAGTCGCGCTGGATGCAGCCAAGACAGCGGTTCAGCGAAATGGTCTGCGTTCGATTGATTTTGAGAAGGGTGACTGCTTTGACACGCTTAAAAAATACGGCCAAGACGGGCGAGAATTTGACGCCGTGATCCTAGATCCACCTCGGTTTGCGGGCTCGCGCCATCAAATCGA
>Ga0315315_10000126_pt1 | contig 55160 bp, 38 predicted proteins | sample M140m3416metaG_FD_203699 | JGI IMG/M metagenome (GOLD analysis project Ga0315315, IMG submission 203699) | Ammonia-oxidizing marine archaeal communities from Monterey Bay, California, United States - M1 40m 3416 | ecosystem: Environmental > Aquatic > Marine > Intertidal zone | place: USA...
CTGCGAATGAATGAATCCAAGGTCAATTCTGAACAGGCACTGCCTAATCAACCGCTGACTGTGGGGCGCGATGAGAGACGGCAGCAGGTGAATGTTGTTTTGTCCATGTACCTCGGTTATGCCATGTTCATGGTTTTGAGGATGGCACCGGCACCGGTCAGCAATGCGATTATCGATGACCCGTCACTTGGCATCGACCTCGGCGATTGGGGACGGATCATGGCGATGGGGACCGCCGGAGCGATCGTGGGCAAATTCGTTGCTGGGTGGGCGGCCGATTTCTTTGGTGGACGAATCACCTTCGCGGCCGGCCTGTTGTTCTGTTCGCTGGGAATCGCTGCGTTTTCCGTGGCGACCTCGGCATGGATGTTTCAGACGGCGTTTTTCTTGGCATTGATGGCGAAATCGGCTGGCTGGCCAGGCATGACGCGCATCGTGGGCCAGTCGTTTTCCCCAACAGAATTCGGGCGTGTTTGGGGAGTTCTGTCAACCAGTTCTCGTGTGGGAACCATCGTCGCCACCTTCGGTCTGGGAATTCTCGTCGCCACGGTATCATGGCACACTTTGCTGCTGGTGGCGAGTGCTGTAGGGCTCGTCGTTGCTGTGGCATTCAGCGTCTCACAACAATCGGCCGCGATGCGACTGCATGCCATTCAGTCGGCAGTCACCATTGAAGAAACGGTAGGCAGCCAGGAAGGCGATAAAGAAGTTGCCGGCCATCCGCTGGACGGAGCCAGTCTACCAGCAGCAGTCTGGCAGTTTTGTTTGAGTATTCAGTTTTGGCTCATTGTGGGAAGTCTCTCGTCTCTAACGATCATGTGGGACTTCCTGTTGTTCCTGCCAATATTCCTGAAAGACACTGTGGGAATGTCAGATGGTGGTGCGTCGATGACGTCATCTGCGTTTCCAATCGGCAGCTTCATCTCGGTTCTATCAGGTGGCTTTGTGTTTGATTTGCTCAGCCGTCGAACCACTGCCTGGCTGATGAGCGGTTTGTTACTGATCGCCACAGGCTGTATTAGTCTGTTCTATCAAATGCAGTTTATGAGTATTTCGGATTCAGTGGCCGTCAGCATGTCGGTTGTCTTGCTGTTCATTTTTGGATTGTGCATTGCGCCTTGCTACTATATTCCTATGAGTGTTTTTTCGATTGAGTTCGGAGGACCTCGAGCCGGATTTTTGGTGGCCTTGCTCGATGGTGTCGCATTCTTTGCGAACTTCGTGTTCTACTGGTTTGCCGGAGAATGGGCAGAACAAAGCTGGACACTATTTCTGTCGATCCTTGGAGCAGTTGCTTTCACCTCGGCGATTCTGACTCTCCTTTTTATGCTGGGTGAAGCTGCAAAGGATCGGTTGGTGGTGGCAAAACCAACAAACTGAGATACCGGCGAGTGGGTGTGATCAAACCAGTGGTCCTTCTGTGGAACACTGGCCAGATAGACCGCATGCTTCTGAGACCGATGAGCGAACTATGATGGCGGACCATCAGGCGACAAGATGACTGATCACGACGAACGACTGGCCTCCATTCTGGAATCTCTGCTGGATTCAGCAACGGAGACGACGAATGCCGATCGACTGGCTCAGGCTGTTGCGGAAAATCCAGATCTGGAAGAGGAAATTCGTGAATTGGCAGCGACCGCGATGGTCGCCGACAATGTGGCGTTTTTTCAATCCGCTGATCTCAGCACCAAATTCAAGGCGACCATCAATTCCGGTGACAAAGAATCTGGGGCTTTCGGGAATGCGTCAGCGACGCCGGGGCAGGGAGGCACCAGTGTGAAGATTGCGGAATATGAACTGCTGGAAGAAATTGGTCGAGGAGGAATGGGAGTTGTTTTTCGAGCCAGACAGCCGTCTTTGGGACGCGACGTTGCACTCAAGATGATTCCGAATGCGGATTTTGCGGCGTCTGATGATCTGGCGAGATTGCGGCTGGAAGCCCTGGCCGCTGGGCAGCTGAGCCATCCAAATATCGTGCCTGTGTATGATGTCGGCGATCATGGAGGTCATCCATGGTTTTGCATGAAGTACATCGAAGGGGAAACACTCAACGACCGCCTCATGAATGGTCCAATGGATGCGCAGGAGGCCGTTCGACTGCTGTTGCCTGTGGCTGATGCAATTCAGACTGCACATGCGGAAGGGATTTTGCATCGAGATCTCAAACCTTCGAATATCCTGATCGATCACGACGGAACCCCATTCGTCACAGACTTCGGTCTGGCCAAACGAATTCGTTCGACAACCGATTCGCATCAGCATCTGAATTCGGGCGGTGATGCCAGTATCACAAAAACCGGGGCCATCCTGGGAACGCCTGCCTGGATGTCACCGGAACAGGCGGCTGGACAAACAGCAACAATTGGCCATGCGAGCGACATCTACAGTTTGGGAGCCATGCTGTATGCGATGCTCACGGGACGGCCTCCCTTTGAGGGGACGACTCCTTTCGAAACACTCGTGATGGTGATTGAGCAGGAACCGGTATCCGTGCGCATCGTCAATCCGTCGATCGATCCTGACCTTGAAATGATTGTCACGAAGTGTTTGCAGAAACCATGCGATCTTCGTTATTCAGCTGTCGGTGATCTGGCGCATGACCTCGAAGCGTGGCTCAACAACGATCCCGTGAGTGCTCGTAGTTCGACGTTCGCCAGTATTCTGACGAGATTGTTTCGTGACTCTCATCAGGTTTCCGTGTTGCAGAACTGGGGAGTGCTTTGGATGTGGCATAGCCTTGTGCTGCTTGTGTTGTGCATCACCACGAATGTGATTCAGTTGATGGGGGTCGAAAGCCGCTGGCCCTATCTGGGATTGTGGATCCTGGGACTTGGTTTGTGGGCGCTGATCTTTTGGAACCTGCGACGACGATCAGGACCGGTTACTGCCGTGGAACGCCAGATCGCTCACGTGTGGGGCGGCAGCATGGCGATGTCGTCTTTACTGTTCGGGCTGGAATTCGTTATGAACCGTCCCGTGCTGGAATTTTCTCCGGTTCTGGGAGCGATCGCAGGAATGGTGTTCCTTGTGAAGGCTGGAACCCTGTCCGGGATCTTCTACATCCCGGCTTTGGTATTGTTTGCCACTTCACCGTTAATGGCCATGGTCCAGCAGAGCAGCCTGCCTAACTTAAGTCTTACCCTGTTTGGAATGGTATCAGGGCTGTCTTTCTTTTTGCCGGGTCTGAAGTACTACCGTGAAAAGACGCATCGGTAAAAGCCTCGTTCAATTCAGCAACGTCTTTTGGCTGCGGCTGTCATATTGCGAATGGCCTCCTCGGAAAGCCGGAGAGCATTTGATTCGCGGTCTTCGTGAGAATCCACATGCTCACCCCTATTATTCTGCTTCGCACTTTCTCCCCAGTCTCAGGCAGGTCAACGTTTTTGGAGATTTGTTCCTCGGGTGCGGGCAGCTATGGTCGGACCGTCAGAGCACCAACCATGCAGAAGATAGCCAGTCGTGTGAACCGAATACGGTGTTTGAACAGTGGCTCCTGAGAATCACTCATATCGAGGACTCTTTTTCTATCTCAATCACGAGGAAACCCAGTAAAATCCCTGGCTAACCAATCCAGACCCCGGGATTCGACCGATCACGAGCAGATATGGATTGATCGCAAAGCACGGCCCGGTACAATCCGCGACTCCAGATCCGGATCATGTCGTCCGGGTCTTTTTCATTTTGACATAAGCAGTCACTGCGTTTCAGGGTTTCGAGGGTTCCGAGCCGTCGTTTGCCCCGCTTTTTGCTGCTCACAAGGTTACTCATGGCTATTTCTCCGGAATTGAAGCAGCGTATTATCAAGGAATTCGGACAAGGTGAAAACGACACCGGGTCCCCTCATGTTCAGATCGCTGTCCTGACTCACGAGATTCAAACTCTGACCGAACACCTCAGAACGCATACAAAAGACCATTCCAGCCGTCGCGGTTTGTTGGCAATGGTCAGTCGTCGTCGTCGGTTGCTGGATTATCTCAAAGGAAAGACCCCGGAAGACTACGTGAAGATTATCGCCCAGTTGGGCATCCGAAAATAGTGATAAAAGCGTCGCGATCTCTACAGGAGCAGCGACGCTTTTCTTTGTTAGTGAGCGGGCTTGCTGTGTGGCACTTCCGTTCGGGTACCGGCAAAACGGATCTGAAGATTCGGCTGAAGTACCCACTATGTTGTTTGTTTGTTGGTTGTTGTTTTGTTTGCTGACTGCTGCCGCAGGTCTGTCGCGGAGTGCCGCCACCTGGGGTGACTTTAAAGTTGTCGGAAATTGCAGGCGTAGTTGTTGATGTTGCTACGACCATCGAGTTCTCCTTCCTGAGTACTCAGGAGCGGTCGTTGCCGGGCACACTGTAGCGTGTCTGTTTTGGGTGCCGGGACGGTGCCATGTCTTGCGATCCTGATGCCGTGAAGTTGCTTTACGTGCGGAACACGTGACCTAGATTCTGCGATCAGACAGTCTTTATGCCGGTATTGCCGGGTAAGGAATTGATCGTGAAGAACGTAACTGTTAATTGTGAATTTGGAGGCCGGACCCTTTCTTTGAACTCCGGCCAGCTTGCGAAACAGGCAAGTGGATCTGTTTTGATCCAACATGGGGAAACCAGTGTCTTCGTGGCTTCTCAAACCGGGCCATCGCGTCCGGGAACGAACTTTTTCCCCCTGACAGTCGATTACCGCGAACGTTTTGCTGCCGCCGGTAAGTTCGCTGGTGGTTACCTCAAACGAGAAGGTCGTCCGACTACTCGTGAAATCCTCACCTGTCGCCTGACAGACCGACCTATTCGTCCGCTGTTTCCAAATGGATTCCGCGACGAAGTGCAGGTGATGTCGAATGTGATGTCGGTTGATGGCGAAAATGACCCGGACGTTCTTAGTATCACGGGGGCCAGTGCCGCGCTGATGATCTCCGGCATGCCGTTTCGCGGACCAATTGCAGCTGTCCGAGTCGGTATGATCGGCGGCGAGCTGGTCTTAATGCCAACCGTTCAGCAACAGGAAGAAAGCACGCTGGACCTGATCGTTGCCGGTTCTCAGACAGCCGTACTGATGATCGAAGGCTTCGCTGATCAGCTTCCTGAAAAGGAAATGGGCGATGCTATCATGTTTGCACACCAGCAAGTGCAAACACTTTGCAAGCTACAGGATGATCTGGTGAAGGAACTGGGCATCGATCGTCCGGAAATTCCGGTTCCGGTTGACAATCCCTTCGAAAAGCTTTTGGCGTCTGCCGGCAGTAAGCTTCTGTCAGCAAAAACGTCTGGCGAGAAAAAAGACCGCAGTGGTCAGGTCCGCGATCTTAAGGCGTCACTTGAGGAAGAATTCTTTCCGGACGATGCTGAAGAAACCAAGGACGGACTCACTCGAGCTCAATTCAGTGATGCTTTCTACAAGCTTGAAGGCAAGGTTGTTCGGGATCTGCTGTTGAGCGGCAAACGCCTCGACGGTCGTGCTCCTGGCGATCTACGAGAGGTTTCCTGCGAAGTGTCACGTATTCCAAAGGTTCACGGATCTGCCGTGTTTACCAGAGGAGAAACTCAGTCCTTGGCGACGATCGCTTTGGGAACCACTCGCGACCAACAGCGTAGTGACGGACTGTTCGGTGAGCAGGCCGATCGATTCATGCTGCACTACTACTTTCCGTCATTCTCTGTTGGTGAATGTCGTCCAATCCGTGGACCGGGGCGTCGCGAAATTGGACACGGCTGTCTCGCAGAACGTTCTGTGAAGCCCGTCATTCCGGATTCCGACAAGTTCCCGTACACGATTCGAATCATCTCTGATATTCTCGAATCAAACGGCAGCAGTTCTATGGCTTCTGTCTGCAGTGCCACACTGGCACTGATGGATGCCGGAGTACCAATTCGTCAGCCAGTCGCCGGTATTTCTATCGGGCTCGTGCAGGAAGGTGACAGCCACATTTTGCTCACCGACATCATGGGCGAAGAAGACCACTTCGGCGAAATGGACTTCAAAGTCGCCGGAACCGGTCGCGGGGTTACTGGGATTCAACTCGACCTGAAGAACGACGGTATTACTGAACAGGTCATTCGTGAAACCCTCGATCAGGCCCTCGATGCCCGAAAGAATCTTCTGCGAACAATGCTTGGAGCAATTCGGCGGCCTCGCCAGGAAGTTGCAGAATCTGCACCGCGTTTGGTTCAGACAAGCATCAATCCTGAAAAGATCGGCCTGCTGATCGGACCTGGCGGGAAGACGATTCGCGCCATGCAGGAAGAAACCGGTGCTCAGATCGATATTGCCGAAGACGGTACCGTGACGATTTCCGGAGAAAACGCCGCAGCGGCTGATGCGGCTTTGGCACGTGTCGAAGCACTGACCGAAGAAATTCAGGTTGGTCGCATTTACAATGGCAAAGTTACATCCATTAAAGACTTTGGAGCCTTCATCGAGATTGCTCCGGGGAAAGACGGGTTGTGCCACATCAGCGAACTGTCTGATGGCTTTGTCAAGAACGTCAGCGAAGTTTGCAGTGTCGGAGACGTCATGGACGTCAAAGTCATTGCTGTTGACGATCAAAATCGTGTGAAGCTTTCTCGGAAGGCCGTTCTTGCTGAGAACGCGACTGACGATGAGAAAGAAGAAGAATCGGTCGACATCTAGTCGTATCGTAATGCTGTTCAACAGACAGATGCATGAGCATCAGGCCACTCTGATGCTCATGCCATTCTGTTTGTCCGTTCTCAGGTGATGTTTTATGACTTCCAACCTGGCCAGTTCCGAACGCGAACATCTACAGGCTCAGAACACCGAACTGGCAACGCTGGCCGGTGGATTGGCTCATGAGATTCGTAACCCGCTGTCGACCATCGGCATGCACCTCGAACTCCTTGCCGAAGACCTGAACGAAGATGAATCGGCTCGCTCCCGTCGCATGTTGGAACGAATCAACAAGCTGCAGCACGAATGCTATCAGCTGGAAGAAATTCTCAACGCCTTCCTGCAGTTCACTCGAGCTGGTGAACCAAGGCAGGAAATGACGAGCCTCAACGAGACCGTCACCAGCTATCTGGAATTCCTTGGCCCGCTGGCCGGCGAACATAATGTCGAAGTGCGTCCGCATCTGGATGCAAATTTGCCTGAAATTGCCTTAGATAGTGCCCTGTTTCGCCAGGTACTGAATAATCTTGGCCGCAATGCTCTCCAGGCGATGCCGAACGGTGGTACTCTGGAATTCATCACCATCGTTCGTGACGACAGTATCGTACTTGAGGTCATCGACACCGGTAACGGTATGAACGAAAAAACACGTGACCGAATGTTCCAGGCCTTTTTTTCCACTCGATCCGGTGGCAGTGGACTGGGATTGCCGACGGTGAGACGTATTATCGAAGCTCACAGTGGATCCATTGCCTGCGACAGTGAACCGGGGCAGGGGACTCGATTTACCATTCAGCTGCCTTTGCACTCAGAATCTTCATGACCGCCGACGCCAGCGACGCTCCAGACCTGACAGCAATTCCCATTCGCGTACTCGTCGTGGATGATGATGAAAGCCATGCGCAGGCAGTTGCAGAAAGCTTGAGTCGCATCAATTGCGAATGTAACGTGGCTTCGTCGGGGGAACGAGGTTCGAGCTTAATTACCAGTGAGTCGTGGGATGTCATTGTCACCGATCTGCGGATGGGGGACATTGACGGATTAGAAATCCTGAGGCTGGCAAAAGAAGAATTGCCGGACGCTGAAGTCATTGTTCTGACCGGCCACGGGTCCATCGCATCGGCAGTCACCGCGATGCAGCATGGAGCGTATACCTATCTTACGAAGCCGTTGGATATCACCGAATTGCGGTCCGCTGTCGAAAAGGCGTCTGCACGGTTAAGACTCATTCGCCGTAATGCAGAACTGCGTCGTTCTTTGGAAGAGCGATTCGGATTCGAAGGAGTTGTCGGCAACAGTCCACAGATGCATCGCGTCATTGAGCAGCTGAAAAATGTTGCACCGACGGACAGCACCGTACTGATTTACGGCGATAACGGTACAGGCAAAGAACTGGCTGCCAAAGCCCTGCACCAGAATAGTCTTCGCAAGAGCAAGCCTTTTGTTCCGTTGAACATTTCTGCACTGCCCGACAGTATTCTGGAAAGTGAACTCTTCGGGCATGAACAGGGGGCATTCACCGGTGCCATCGGACGTCGTATTGGAAAATTTGAACACGCAAACGGCGGTACGTTGTTTCTGGACGAAGTTGGCGAAATGCCGATGGCCACTCAGATCAAACTGCTGCGAGTGCTTGAAGATCGTCGCATTACTCGGCTGGGAGCCAACGACGAATTCGACATCAATGTCCGGCTTGTCGCCGCTACTAACGCAAATCTTAAACAAATGGTGGCGGACGGAACGTTCCGAGAAGACCTGTATTACCGACTCATGGTCGTGAGTATCGAACTGCCACCGCTCAGAGATCGTCCTGGAGATATTCCGCTGCTCATGGAGCACTTCCTGCGTGAACTCTCCAAGAAGACCGGACGTGAAGCACACGGCTTTTCGCGAACCGCGCGGCTCGCTTTGCTCAGCTACGACTGGCCCGGTAATATTCGCCAACTGCGAAACACGATCGAAAGCATGTTGGTGATGGATACCGACGGCCTGTTGGACGTTGATGGTCTGCCGGCAGAAATCGCTCAATTGGCAGGCGGAGCCGTCGAAGAAGGTGAAAATATAGGACCGTCCGGCGCTGATTCGCTCATCGGTCGCCCACTGGACGAAGTCGAGAAGTACTATATCCAGCGAGCGTTGGATCTAACAGACGGCAACCGTGAAGAAGCGGCCCGCCTGCTGGGCAAAGGCGAGCGCACGATCTATCGCAAGATCAAAGAATATGGACTGAAATAGTGCCGCGGCTCCCCTTCATCAAGATGCACGGAGCGGAAAACGATTACATCTTCTTCGATGGAATGACCGATTCGCTGCCACGCGATCCTGGAGTACTCGCAAAACGAATCTGTAACCGTCACACGGGGATAGGGGCTGACGGAATCATTTGCATGGTTTCGCCATCGGATGAATCCGTCGACGTCCAAATGCAGATTTGGAACGCTGATGGTTCTCCCGCTGAAATGTGCGGTAACGCTGCTCGCTGCATCGCAGTCTGGATGCAAAGCAGCGGCCGTGTTTCGGACATCTGCCGAATTCAGACCAGCGACCGAATTATCACTGCACACGAGATTCATGTGAATGGTGAACTCGGTTCCGCAACAGTTGATATGGGAGCGCCAGAAATATTCACTGCTGATGCTGGCCAGACGATTGAATTGGCTGATGGAGTACGGTTGGTGCTGCATCGCGTTCACATTGGTAATCCACACGCGGTGGTTTTTGTTGATGAACTCACCGACGAACTTGTAATGGAGGTCGGGCCCGAAATTGAGCAGCATCCGATTGTGGCACAGCGAACGAACGTCGAATTCGTTGTTGTGCGTGCAGCAAACGAGCTGCTCGTTCGAGTCTGGGAACGTGGCAGTGGCGAAACACAAGCCTGCGGTTCCGGTGCTTGCGCGGTCGTTGCAGTTGCCGTAAATACCGGACGAATACCGAACAACCAGCCATGCCGCGTCGTGCTTCCCGGTGGAGTACTTACGGTTCACTGGAATCTGCAAACCGACAATATTCGCCTGTCCGGTCCGGTTGAAATTGCATTCACGGGGAATGTCACCGACGATTCGTAGACAGATGTGCGTTTGGGCAGTCGAATATCTACATTCGGGACAGTCCGACTCACTCCTGTCCTCACAATTAAATGGGGAGTATTCAATTTGCAATCGCTGCAGCAGACGAAATCCGCAAAGTCATCGGACACATGCTGGCTGATTTCGACATCACAATGACTCTGTGCGGATGTTCCAAGTTGAGCGAAGCCAATCGCGCCATGCTGATGCAAGTGGCCTGTGTCCCCTGAGCAAACTCAGAGGAATGCTCCGTCCTAGGGATTTGGAAGCAGCACAACGCCAGTCATCACCGCCAGTAAACCGGCAATCCCCATGACGGTCAGTAATGGAGACACGAATTTCAGTCCTTCGGTATCTGTCATTCCTGACATACGTGTGATGATCCAGAAACCACTGTCGTTCATCCACGAAATCGGCTTGGAACCACAACCAATTGCCAGCGCCATGTAGAGAGGTGCAACATCCACTGCTCCCGATGTCACCAAAGGGGCAAAAATACCGGCGGACGTCATCATCGCAACTGTCGCCGATCCCTGAGCTGTGCGAACTCCTGCAGTGACCAGAAACCCAGCCACGACAAGAACTACAGGCGACGTTGCGGGAAGGTCGTTCAACAGGCTGGAAACGTTCGTTTGAAAAAGAATGCGTCCGAACGCTCCACCGGCGCAGGTGATCAGCAGAATCGCTCCCGCGCTCCCGATGGCCGACTGCATAGCGTCAGACATCACCTGTTTTCCCGGTCGAGCTGTCCAGAGATAGACGGCCAAAGCGATGCCCGCTGAAATCAACAGGGCCACATTCTTTTCGCTCAGAGTGACAATAACGGGGTGGTTACTATTTAAAACGGGTTTCAGCGATATCAGAAGGATTGGAAGAGCGACCGGCATCACAGCCAGCCAAATCGAAGGCAGTTCTGATTCATCTTTTTGAGCTGTCTCTTCCAGAATCTCCGCATCGATTTCGGGTAGGTTCAGCGTGAAGGAACGATTCATTATCGATGCCCACAACAATCCACCTGTGGCTGCCACAATTCCCACAATGCCTCCACCAAGAATCATCTGCGATAGTTCAACATTAAACATTTCAGCCACGGCCAGCGGTCCAGGAGTAGGTGGCACGAGTGAATGTGCCATCGTGGCTCCTGCAACAATCGCGAGCACATACAGCAGGTAGTTTGCTCCCGTCTGAACTCGCAGCGTTTTGGCAATCGGAATCATGAGGTAAAAAACCGTGTCAAAAAACACGGGAATTCCCAGGACAAAACTACTGACGGTGAGAGCTGCCGGGGCCAGGCGTTGTCCAAGTAACCCCAGAATCGAACGGACAATGCGTTCAGCAGATCCACTGTCCAGTAGACAACGTCCGATGATCGATGCACAGACAATGATGATGGCCAGCTTGGAAAAGTACTCTCCCATCGCCGACGTGACTCGAGTCAGAGGACGCTGGAGGGATCGATCCAAAGAAAGTTGCGCGTGCTCACGAGTCACCACGATATCGCCTGGCTGAATACTGTCGAATGACGTCGTCCCCTCGGGGAACAATTCATTGTTTTGCAACAGAGCCGATGCTTTAAAAGCCAGTGGTTTTGACTGTTCCCCGTCCGGCGACTGAGGGGCAATCAGAAGCGATTTGCCTTCAGGAACACGACCGTGAGCCAGTTGTGCCTGATGATCGGCGACGCTGCCGACTATTGCCGACTTCTGACTGATGAATGCATCAAACAACGATTGCTGAGGCGTCAGCCAGGCAACAAGAATCGCGCCCAAAGTGAGTGCCAGAAACGCGGGCAGACGAACAAACACAATCCCGCCAATGACGGCAATCAGACCGGTGAGCAAAATCAGGGCAATATACATTTGGCGTTCCGGAAAGTATGAATCCCGCATTCTTGCAAAGTTAACCGCCAAAACGCAACCAGCATGCTGGTGATCAATCTTGCCGACCGACGGCATAAACAGCAACACCCGTTTACATGAACGTGACAGATATGTGGCTGGCCACGACGGAGCGTGTCGATTACGAATTTGCCTTTGTTCAGGTTACCTGCTCGGCCGTAATGTTGACCGGCACGCCTTTAAATCCGGGCGTCTTTGAAAGTGGGTCAACTTCGTGTGGGACAAGTATGTTGGCTTCGGGATAGTACATCAGCACATTACCCGCTCGTACATTGTATTCTCGAGCTCGATAGTAGCGGAGTTCTCCTGCTGAGCTGGTCAGACGCACCGGCTGGTCTGGTGACAATCCGCGAGCCTGCATGTCTAAGCGGTTCATTAGGACGACGTCTCGACGCTCCTGACCCCGATAGAGATCTTCTTCGTCGTAGACCACGCTGTTGAACTGGCCTTCTGAGCGCACAGTCATCAATCGTAATTCATCTTGTTGATAGCGAGTTGTCGGAAGTGGAATCGCATGAAAAGTCGCTTTGCCTGTTTCTGTGGCGAATTGGTAGTCAACCGGCGTTCGGCCATCCACATGAAACTCTTTCTTGGACTCATCCAATCCCAGCATTGCTTCGTAGCCAGGGACGAGCTCTCCGATCAGATTACGAATCGCCGAATGGCTCCTGAGTTCTTCGAAATTTATCATACTGTCGTGGCCAAAAACAAAGGCGGCAATATCGGCCAGGATGGATACCTCACTGCGGGGCCCGGCAAATCGGGCCGGTCCGCCATCGCTCAGCCGCACGTAACTAAACATGGATTCCTGAGTCGTCGGTTGAGATTCTTCGTCACGAGGCAGAACTGGCAGAATGATGGTCTCTTTGCCGAGGCCCCAGGCGTGTCCCGTGTTGAGAGTGGTGGACATGTAACCCACCGTATCGATCTTGTTCATCGCGTTTTCGGCGTATTGCAAATCGGGATTACTGCTGTAGAGGTTTCCGCCGAGGCACAAGGCGAAATCCATTTCTTCAGCATGAGCGGCTTCCATGCATTTCATAGTGTCGTAGCCAGGGGAAGTTGGCACAGTGATGCCAAGCCTGGTTTCAAGCTTTTCCAGCATTGATGTCTTGAGAGCCGGTGTCACTCCCACGGAGCCGAGCCCCTGCACGTTGCTGTGGCCTCGAATGGGCATCATGCCTGCGTTACGTCGTCCGACCATCGCTCGCAACAGAGCTGTATTGGCGATCATTTGTACATTGTTGGTGCCGTGAAGATGATGAGTGATTCCCATACACCAGCCAAAGACAACATTCTGCGCCGACAGATACTCATCGGTCAGCTGTTGAATTTCGGCACGAGTCAAACCACTTGATGTCTCAATGTCATCCCATGTGAGCGCCTTAATGGAGTCACGAAATTCCGCGAAGCCGATTGTGTGGTTATCGATGAATGACTGTTTCTGAACCCCCTGGTCCAGAATTTCTTTGCAGATCCCCGCCAGCATGGCGAGGTCACCGCCGATATGTGGCTGCACATAAGAACTGGCAATTGAAGATCCAAACAGCAAACTGCGAGGATCACTAGGCACTCGGAACTTCTCAAGCCCCAGTTCCTTCACCGGATTGATCACCACCACTTTACCGCCTCGGCGACGAATCTCCATAAGAGATCGCATGAGTCGAGGATGATTGGATGACGGGTTGGCTCCAATGAGAAAATACAGATCGACGTTCTTTAGGTCTTCCAGACGGATCGTACCAGTACCGGATCCAATGCTGCTGGTGAGTCCAACTCCACTCGCCTGATGACAGTAATACGAGCAGTTGTTGACGTAATTGGTGCCGAACTGCCGGGAGATCAGCTGCAGCAGAAACCCGGCTTCGTTGCTTGAACGTCCACTGGCATAAAAGAAACTGCGTTCGGGGCCTGCCAATGTCATACGGTCTGAGATCCGCTGCAAACCTTCGTCCCAGTCGATCGGGCGATAGTGAGTTGCTCCTTCTTCCAGAATGACTGGTCGCACAATACGGCCACAATGTTCCAGCTGCCGGGATGTCATCGCTTTCAGATGAGCGACACTGTACTGGCTCCAGAAATCATCAGGGATCGCTCCCTGCATATCAGATGCCATCGCCTGAACCGACTTCTTGCAAACCTCCGGGAAGTATCCCCCTTCGTTGACCATCCCTCCCAGTTGACCACCCATGCCCATCGCACAGGTTTTGCACGAATTCTTCGACCGCATTGCCTTCCACATCTTCCACCAGCCGACGCGGCTGGCAAGCTGCATGGTGTAGCCGACTGCTTTCCATCCTCCACCGCTGGAAGGTCGTTTCAATACCATCGTTTTGTTCCGAGGGATACTACTGGGACGTCCTTGCTGAGTATGGTAACCACGACCATCGATCCCGGAAAGGACTAAGGAAACACGGACGTCACGGTGGAGTGTGAAGAACAAAAAAAGGGTTAAGCCACATGGTGCAGCTCAACCCTTTCGTTCTTGTCAAAGTCGACAGGTCCGGTTTACAGAGCTGCCAGTTTTTCGATCAGTTCCACGGTTCGACATGAATAGCCGTATTCGTTGTCGTACCAGCCCAGAACCTTAACCATCTTTCCGCCCATCACAGTGGTGAAACCGGAGTCAAAGATACAGCTGTTTGAGTTACCGACGATATCGCTGGAAACGATCGGGTCTTCGGTGTACTCAAGAATTCCAGCCAATTCACCTTCTGCAGCGGCTTTGATCGCAGCATTCACTTCTTCCGCAGTCGTGTCTTTGCCCACGTTTGCGGTGAGGTCTGTGACACTGCCCGTTGGGACAGGAACTCGCAGAGACATACCCGTCAGCTTGCCGTCGACAGCAGGAAAGACTTTTCCGACTGCTTTGGCTGCACCAGTTGACGTTGGAATGATATTCACAGCAGCAGCGCGAGAACGGCGAGGATCCGAGTGCAACTGGTCGGCGACCTTCTGGTCGTTCGTGTAAGCGTGAACTGTTGTGATCAGGCCATGCTGCAGGCCACCGAAGGCTTCATGTAAAACCTTAACCATTGGAGCCAGACTGTTGGTCGTGCAGCTGGCGTTGGAGATGCACAGGTGATCGGCAGTAAGCTGATCGTCGTTAACGCCACAAACAACCGTCAGATCATCACCTTTCGCTGGAGCAGAAATGACAACTTTCTTTGCACCGGCAGCCAGGTGAGAATCGAAACCCGGTTTGCCATCTGCTGCACGACTTGTAAAGAATCCAGTAGATTCCAAAGCAACATCAACACCCAAGTCACTCCAGGGCAGGTCAGCGGGATTTCGCTCGGCACAGACTTTGACGGTCTTGCCATTGATGATCAAATTGTTCCCGCTCACCTCGACTTCGCCGTCGAAGCGGCCCTGAGCACTATCGTACTTGAATAGATTTGCGAGAGCAGATGGAGCACCAAGGTCGTTGATAGCGACCACTTCAAGATCTGCTGTGCGGTTTTCGCAAGCCTGTCGAGCGATCAGTGCTCGTAAGGTAATACGGCCAATGCGCCCAAAACCGTTAATTCCAACCTTCACTGAAGGACGTGACATAAAATTACTCTCCCAACTTCCATTGCAGTAACTGGCAAACGAACAAATTTCGGGGTGACAGGAGTTTTACACAAACTCATTTTTTTTACGGTGATTTACAGCCCGGACAACTCTGTTCTGAAGAACGTGATGCCGGTGCTGATTCAACGACAGACTGATCGTCTATGGAATCACCGAGGGACCTGATTTGCCTGTCAGAGCCCGCCCGAACGACTTTTAATGAACAATTGACTGCCGATCGTAGCGGTGAGACCGAGCTTTGCAAGGTGAGTCGAAATCCGTCCAGTAGTTACCTGCATTCGGGATCTTAAACGCCATAAAGGGGGAAAAACCGGCATTCCCTGGTATCTCCACGCCCAGGAGAGAGTCCTGATCCGGTGTGACGGCAGACTTAACAACGTGCGGTACCTTTGAGCACAAGTTGGAGCAGTCTGACTCCAGCCAGACACTGTTGTTTGTCAGTTATTTCCTGATGCCGTCGACTTTTCCATGGCCTTCAGTTGTGCAGTCTTTCGCAACGGGAATGAGACAAGCCGCGACAGGCAGTTGGAGTGCGCGAGGGTTCTTCGGATTGCGAGATTGCCAAAACAAAGAAGTAGGCGACATGCCTGAATAACCGGACCGGGTGACATCAATCAGTTCAACAAATTCGCCGTAGCCGGCGACTAAACAATTAATCAACGGCTGCCAATCGTCTTGCGGACAGATGGTATGACGTTTTGTGCAGGCAAAAACGGTTGGATTACAGTTCAGTCAGCGTCACACTGTACTGTAACTGTCCGCATGCCTAGAGGGAGTCTACGACCGTGGCAATGGAAACTCGCCAACTGTTTGTTATTTGTTTCACGCTTTGTTGTGTCTTTCAAAATCGGCCTGTCATAGCAGCGGAACAACATACGCGCCCGAATGTTCTTTTCATTATCTCTGATGACCTCAACAACTTTCTTGGGTGTTACAAGGATCCAAGAGCCCGGACGCCAAACATCGACGGACTGGCAAAACGAGGGGTCTTGTTCGACCGAGCCTACTGTACGTTTCCATTGTGTGGTCCCAGTCGCAATTCGCTGCTCACCGGACTCTATCCCAACAGTACGGGGATCCTGAGGAATTCTCAGATCTTCCGGCAGACGATCCCGACTCAGCTTAGCATGCCACAGTCGTTTCGACTGGGAGGTTATTTTGCTGCGAGAATTGGCAAACTTTATCATTACGCTGTGCCGAAATCCGTCGGGACGAATGGCCACGATGATCCCGGTAGCTGGGAATTGGAACTCAATCCTGCCGGTGTCGATCGATTGGAAGAAGAACCATACATCACGACCCTTTCACCGGGGCGTTTTGGGGGAACACTCAGCTGGTACGCATCACCGAAAGACGATTCGCATCATACCGATGGAATGCTTGCTCAGGATGCTGAATGGGTTCTGGAACGTTGCGCTGCCAGACAGGACAGGCCATTCTTCCTGGCAGTGGGGTTTTATCGTCCTCACACTCCGTATGTCGCTCCCAGGGATCCGTACTTTGGCTGGTATCCACCATCAGAAATGCCGCTAGTTCAGGGTGTGACAGAAGATCAACAGGACATTCCGGCGGCTGGGTTGGGTAGCTACAAGAAGGAACACGATAAACTGACTGACGGCTTGCGACGGCAGTGTATTCAGGCTTACTACGCCAGCATCAGTTTTATGGACGCTCAGGTCGGTCGGGTGGTCGATACACTGGATCGACTTGGCCTGTCAGACAACACGATTATTGTCTTCACAAGTGACCATGGATATCACATGGGAGAACACGGGCTGTGGCAAAAGATGAGCCTTTTCGAAGAAAGCTCACGTGTGCCCATGTTGATTGTTGCTCCAGGAACATCCGGACGAGGAACGATCGTCGAATCTCCAGTCTCACAGATCGATCTGTTTCCAACACTGGCAGAACTTTGCGGAATCACTGCCCCCGACAACCTGCAGGGGCAAAGCCTTGTCCCGATGCTCAATAAATCTTCAGTCACTGGTCGGGGCTGGGCTCTCACACAGGTCACTCGCCGAAACCCAACTGGCGTTGAAGTGTTCTACGGCTATAGTCTGCGAACCAGGCGATGGCGGTATACCGAATGGGATGGTGGTGAGCAGGGACAAGAACTCTACGATCATGAAACAGACCCGCGTGAATTGAACAACCTGGCAAATGATCCAGCGAAGGTCCTGGTTGTTGCAGAGTTGTCAAAGCAAATGCATATTGCCTCAGAGTCTACATTTCCGGCGTCAGGACAACGACCGACACTCAGAGATGGTACCTGGAAGCCGAATCTGACTGATCCTTAAGCCTGCATGCTGAAAGCATCGTGCACTTGCGGTATACCCCGTGATATAGAAAAACAGATGACGACATTCGAATACGCCCTGCAGTATGCGATGGTCCTCCAAAGACATCAGCTCGACGCTTATCAGACAATCAGCTGGGGATTTGACTGAATCTGTCCGCCAGTCACCTGCACACTTTTGTCCGCATGGATAAATACGTTCACCTCGCTGCGAATACCGAATTCCGGCAGATAAATGCCCGGCTCGATCGTAAATAGAGTGCGAGGCAGAATTTGACGGGTCTCACGAGTTTCCAGATTGTCGATGTGAGTGCCGTTACCGTGAGTTTCGCGGCCCAGACTGTGACCGGTACGATGGCAAAAGGCTTCGCCGTAGCCGGCTTTTACAATCACCTCACGAACGGCATCATCCACCTGCCAGCCTTCAAGTCGACTTCCGGCCGCCAGTGTCGACCGAACACATTCGATTCCAGCGTCACGCCCGGCAGTTACAGTTCGAAAGACGTCAGAATAATGTTGAGGGATTTCAGAGCCCGTGTACCCGCAGCGTGTTAAGTCGCTGTAGATGCCGTCATCGTGGTCGTGTCGCGCCCACTGATCGATCAGCACGCAACAGTTGGCTGAGATCTTCGTGTTGGCACCTGTGCCAGTTTCGTAGTGGGGGTTACCACCATTTTCGTTGACAGCCACGATAGGAGGATGGTCGGTGATCATTCCATGATCAGAAAAGTGCTGCAGAATCATCTGCTGCACATCCAGTTCTTCAACGCTTCCCTGATCCCGAATTCCAGCAGCGATGAATTTCCATGCTCGATCGAATGCGGTGTTCGTTACATCAGAAGCGGCAAGGTGGGCCGTCAGTTGAGCGTCGGAAAGAGTTGCCTCGAACAGAGAAATCAGATCGCCGGAACTATCGACCATGCATCCAAATGACTGAACCAGCTCAACCGTACCAGCGTCGACCCGTGCGATATAAGGATTAGCGTTGCGCGCAGAATATTCCATGGCAACTCGAACACATCCTGAAACTGCTGAACCGACTGCTGATTCCAGTTCCTGCCAGGTGAGATAGACTGAAGTCTCCCCAGGCAGATGATCCAGCATTCCGGATTCAATTCGATGCACGATCTTTTGCGGTGTCCCCTGAGCAGGGATTATGTAGCAGTATCTTCGGGAGGCAATTGCGGCATCGGGAATCTGTAGAATCCGGCGAGCAAGAATATTGTTGCCACGAAAGTCATACAGCAGCCACGCATCGAATCCAAATTCACGCAGCGCCTTTTGAACGGTCACCAGATCAAACATATCACTCGCTGCCGAATTCACCTTAATACTTTCAAACGCACACTGAATCACTTGTACAGCACGCCCATAACCGTAGGCGCGGTCAACCGACAGCTAATCAATGGTGTCGACCGTGCCAACAGGAGTGTAAACAGAACTCATGCAGCTGAAATTAGAAGACTCCATTGTTTCCGCCGAACATTCTAATTCCGCCACAAGCGGCCGTTAACTGACATCGATCGGACAAACGAAATCGTCTGGTTTTATTGCCAAAAGCGAACATGGCAGCTCAGGAAGCAACCGCTCCACCGTATTTCCGAACAACATTCCCGGTATCCCACCTCGCCCGGAACTCGCGATAATCAGCAGGTCAATGTCCAGTTCTTTGATGGCCGACAGGATACAGGCAACAGCAGGTCCTTCGGTTATTTTAGTTTGAACACCGGTGGCAAGTGTTCGGAAATCGGTTCCAGCGAGTTGTTCGTGCAGTTGTTCTTCAGCGCGGGCCAAATCTTCTGCTCGCCAGTTTGCAATGTCCTCGTCCGAAGCTCCGGAATGAGCTATGCGGCGGTCGATTCCTGCATCCAGCGCGTGCATTACAGTGAGCTGGACTGGAAGGGCGCGACCAATTGTCACACCTGCTGAGAGGACCTCTGTTCCGATGTGCGATAAATCAGTGGCCGCCAGTACATCCAGTGCGGCATCGTCGTCGATTTGCGGATTCACGAGCCAAACCGGGCCGGGAGCATTCCGCAACAGCTTGTGTCCCGTGCTCCCAAACAGTAGCCGACTTACGGCACTCTTGCTACGAGTTCCACAGATAATCAAAGTCTTTTGAGAAGCTTCGGCGGCTCGCAGAATTTCGAACCAGGGTCGACCAAACACCACTTCGTTGCTGGTTGTAACTCCGAGATCGGCATAATCAGAGTTCAGACTGGCCAGCACCTGTTCTGCTTGTCCATTGTCCGCATCAGCTCGCCGTTTTGCTTCGTCTTTTGATCGTTTTGCTTCGTCTTTTGATCGAAGGAATCCGATTTCCGGCTCTGAAAAGAATCCGACTTCCGGCTCTGACAGTACTGCAATCAGGTGCAGCGGGATATTGACTGAGGCGGCAAGATGAAATGAGTGTCGAACTGCGGCCCTTGTTGCGGCATCGAGGTCTGCGGAATTCCATGGCTGTGACTGCGGCATCTCTACGCCGACTACAATTCGATCAAGTACATGCATATTTCGTCCCCCTCCCCGTGAGGCTCATCGTACAAACTCAGCAACCAGGCCGACACTGCTGAGTTGGTTCACAAGCAACGCGACATCAACGTTCCCGTTTTTTTTTTTTCGTCCCCCGAGAATTTACAACACAGAAGCAAAAATGTTCAGTTGTCAGGGATTCTTCATCGGTTTCATTGGAAAATTATGGTTCCAACAAGACAAATCGTCTGAAACGGATCGCGGAGTGGTTGCCAACCGATGACGCTCAAGAAACGCTGGAAACTCAAGAGGTTCGAGTGAGCTATCTGAATTACGACAGGGAACAGAACGTCCAGCGTTAATGGCTTTCGTAGGCCAGCGGATAGCTTCAAACGGCTGCAATTCTCATTTTGGCGCATAAAAAAAGCGGCCAACGCCATCCATGGCAGCACCGCCTCGCCACGCATTTCGGTGAATCCATTCACCGCAATACGCGTGAGCGGAGACGATAGAAACTATCGTTTGTTGTGTCAAAGCGAATTTCGTTCACGCGGACCGTGAATCAAAAAACAGTCCAACAATTTCTGCATCAGGCAGGCTCCCCATATCAACACCGGCAGATTTTGCCAAGCTTGTATTGCTGTGAATCTGGAATTGTCGTTACAAAACATCATTCCAGAATCAGTCATCGCAGATGCATTATGCACTGTCTTGTCCCACCATTATTTTCATTGCGATTCAGAACAGGCGAATCGACGTGCAATTTTTCGGCAGCAAAAAAAAGCTCCAACTCCTGCAGTACATTTCCGCATTAGTTGTTTGCTGCGCCATGAGTGGCTGTATTACTCCGGAGAACACTCGTTTCCCAACGTTTTTCCGTGCCCATCCGCTTTCAGAACGAGCCTCTTACGAACAGTCCGACCCGTTGACTGACCCGGCGATTGGACCTTCGACGGAAGCACGCCCTCGTGACTTTGCCAGACCAAGAACCATCGAACGTCGAGCCGCTCAACAGCGACTTCTTCGCGGACTGCCGCGAGAACCCGAAGCAATTCCTCCAACTCCGCCGGGACGACGATATCCTGCTGCAGTCAATTGAATCGGTGAACATTGGTGGCTGATTCTTCGCTTCGAATCGATGTTTTGACTGGTCGACAGGTCATCGTGGCCCCTCAACGCGGCCAAAGACCGGGCGCATTGATTGGTGACCCAACACTGGTCGACACTTTCCAGACAAATACGTTTATGGAAGGCAACGAACAGAACACTCCAGGGGAACACTTGGCCCTGCGCCAGGTGGAAACGGCAGCCAATGCTTCCGGCTGGCTAGTGCGAGTTGTCCCCAATCAGTTTCCGGCTGTAGTGGCCAACCAGCAAAACCGGGATCTCACTGATTCGAGACTTCTCAGCAACCTTGCGGTTTCCGGCATTCACGACGTTGTGATTGAATCTCCTGAGCCGCATCATCGGCTGGTAGAACTCTCTTCTGCTGAGACCGCAAGAATTCTGTTGGGATGGCTGCGTCGAGTGCGCAGGCTGGAAAAAAATGCAGCAACCAAATCCATCACCGTATTTCGTAACGAAGGTTTCAGCGCCGGGGCATCTCTTCCTCATATTCATTCGCAAATCATCGCCTTGAATACTATCCCGCCTCAAGCAGCGGCTCGTTTTCACCAAAGTGCAGAACATCGGCGGCAAACCGGAAGCAGCCTGTTGCACGACCTTTACGATGCGGAACTTTCTGACGGGAAGAGAATCATATCCGCCAATGCAGACTGCGTAACGATGTGTCCGTATGCTGGTCGAGTTTCGTGGCAGGTTCGGATTGCTCCTGCAAAATCGGTCGCAACTTCATTCTCCAGTTGCCCGGAATCGGTCATGCTGCAAATCGCTGGAATGCTGCACGCCTCCGCAGTGGCCATTGACAATTGTGCCGGTCCATTGGCCATGAACTTACTGCTCGTTCAACCATTGTCAGAACAAAGTGACGATGGTTGGTTTTTGGACCTCATGCCACGTCCAGCAAGAATGGCCGGCTTTGAACTGGCAACCGACGTGGATATCGTGACTGTCTCACCGGAGGCAGCAGCTGCATCGCTTCGAAACGTGTTTCAGGCAGACGAGCCGCTTTTGTCAGACGTTGTTCCGTCGGGGTACCATTGGTCCGACGAGTCTGCCAGATCCTGAATCCGTGTTGTCATTGGGTCTGCTGGTCGCACCTCTTTTGTTTTTCAGCTGTGATTGTATCACATATCAGATTTGCGCGGCGTGACTTCGAGGACCAAGCCTATCGGCAGACGGTCACTATATCCGTTGTAAGTGTCGCAATTGAACGGAATCGGCTGCCCGAAATCATTAGTGAGTGTTTCTTTGGAGAGGCACTTCATCATTGGTACTCCGTGCGAATCGGCTGCCACCTGCAAGCCTGATTGCCCTGTGACGAGACCGCGGGAAATCATCAGCTGATCGTAGACGCTCATTGTTGAGGGGTGAGCGGGATCTATGCAGGTTCCCCGGTCCGGCTGTCCCAAGAGAGACCATGTCGGGTTATAGAGTTTCGGACGATGCGAGGTGTAAGCCCGCCACGAGGGCAAACCACTTTGAGGAAACGGCACTGGTTCCCGCATGGCCTGCAGACTGTAGCCAGCGTTTAGAATATCTTTAAGGCTGCGGTCCCAAGGATTGTCATTGAAACTACCCATCAGCAGCAGGTTTGCATTCCAGAGGTCAGTGAGTCGATGCCGGCACAGCTCCGTGTCACTTAACTCCAGGTAGTCTCGACGATTGAGCTTGAGGTGCCTATTCACCAGATGACTGCAGTGGCTGGCAATCGTTTGCCGAAACGCATCGGAATTCTCTTCACGGCGAGAAGGCCAGTGATTGACAAGCACCGTCAGATTAGATTTGCTCGCCAGATTCGTCAGCTGAACTTCAAGGATGTCGCAGGTTAAGAATCGCTGATGAACCAGGTGACTGTGCGTTTGCACTGATTCTTCATCAAAGATCGCTTTGGAATAGATCAGAGCCGTATCGGTGGCGGTGGTTTGAGGATGGTTGGTCGTCACCAGAGCATAGTCATTAGAGCCCAGAGCGGTGAGCAGATGCCGGGCGACTCGTTCGTTCTGCACTTCGGCCAGACCAATCAAATCAGGGCCGTCTCCGTTGAACATTCCACGAATGCCACTTGCCAGATTGGTGATCTTGGCTTCTAAAGCCCGCCGATCCCATCCTGTAATGGCGGAGAACCCCAATTCGGATGCCATGGGCGATGGCTCGATGTCGAAAAGATTCTGCAGGTTCCAAAAGGCAACTCTGACCTGTGCCGAACTGGACAAATTCACGTGACTGTTATCCGTGCCTAAAAACCGACTAAAATTAATCTACAATCGGTATTTCACCATAAAATCGGATTACACGACAGATCGATCGCGGCTGGTGGCACAAAAAGGGCAACAGAGTCACTACCACATTTTGATCAGGATGACTGTGAAATCCCTGCCACACTCTCGAGTTCGGCCTCGAACAACGAAGGCGCAACTACCAAAATCAAGGGATAGGCTTGATGAGGAATTTTAACTCAAAAAACGATTGCTTCTTTCCCCGATTGAAACATGTGTATAAAGAGGTTCGCGAACCGCAGAGTAGCCATCCGTGGCAATCCGAACCGCTATGACAATATCAGAAAGATTTCCGACACTTCGATCTCACACCAGCTGTATACCTTTGTTAATCGTACTCTGAGTTTTGTTATGTCTTTACCATCCGTTGAAGTTCTTGAAACGCATCATGATTTTCCCTGCCAGTACACCTTTAAGGTCATTGGTTCGTCCAAAGACAACTTTCTAACGCGAGTGGTTTCAGCGGTGCGTGATGAACTGCAGCTGGATGTCGATCCCGAGTATTCAATGCGATCCACCAGGAATGGAAATCATGTCGCTGTCACTCTAGAGCCCCATTGCGAATCCGCACAGCGGGTGTTGGCCATCTACGGTCGACTCACCGGAATGGACGGAGTCGTCATGTTGCTGTGATAGCAACACAAATGGTTCAACTGGAGCTTCACCCTTCCAAAGCCAGTTGGTCAGTTGGCTGATTGACGTTCTCCCCAAACTCGTCCAGGTCGGTCTACGCGAAAACTCACCAGACGAGCGCCGTCCACCTGAGTTACATACAGTGTGCAGCCGTCGGGGCCTCCAAAGCACACGTTCGATGGACGAGCTCCCAGGACGGCCACTGTCTGTAGAATGGTCCCTTTCGGCGACATCTTCACGACTGTTCCTGCTCCGTATCTAGAGATGTAGAGATTTCCATCGACGTCGCATCGCATGCCGTCGAAACCGTGATCCGGGAACTTTCTGATGAGTCGTTTATTCTTTAGCAGCTTTTCCGACGTGAGATCAAATGCCCAGATGTTCCGCTGCACTGATTCGTTCACGTACAGCGTTGTGCCATCCGGACTGACTTCAATGCCATTTGTGGTTCCCATGTCCTTTGCAAGTCGTGTGGTCGTTCCATCCATATCGATCCGCCACAATTGCCCTGTGCCAGCGTCCCATGCCGGGTCGCTGGCGTACAAAGTGCCATCGGGAGCGATTGCAAGATCGTTTGGCTGATTCATTTCATCGTTATGTGCCAACGTTGATACGTTTCGAGTTTCGGAATTCACCTTCAATACATTATGCCCGGTGTAGTCAGCGACAAAGAAGTTACCGGTGGCGTCGAATCGAATTCCATTTCCAGTGCTTCCTGCGGGAAGCGTCACATACACCTCTGCTGATCCGCCCGGATTCACTCGACCAATCGTGCCCTGTTTTTTGAAATTCACCACCAGAATGTTTCCGGCAGCATCACAGGCTGGACCTTCGATACCGGAAGTGAACGCATTTACCGGAGTGACGAACTGAGCTTTCCAAAGTGTCTGCGATAATGAAGCCTTATTCGTTGCAGGCTCAGTTGCGACCGCCCAGCAGACGGCCTGGTACAGCAATTGATCAGATTGCTGCTTCTTAAGTTTAGCGATATGCCCCTTCAAGGAGCAGGACGTGCGGTCGCCATCGCTGTGAGTGTGCGTCCATTTTAAACGTTGCGGTGTCAGGATTGCAGTACCAGCAGCCACCGGAGACGTCTGGTAAAGCGACCATCTCTGAGAAATTATCTGCGGTGCCAGCCCAACCATAACTTGAGGATCACGAGTTGGATAATTCGCTGCAGACTTTTCCAGTGGCTGGTTGGTTCGATCGTCATTTTCAGTAATGAGCATCATCAGATGAGACCGACATGTGTCTGTAACACCGGCGAATATTCCACCGGTGAGCTGATCGCTCATCACCATGAGTGGAATAAACAAGAACAGGTGGGACTGTAAAAGCATCGAAGACAGGCTCCAAAGACAAGTGGGAACTACTTTTACAGTGTCGTGCAGTCATTGAGTAACTGCAACTACCTTGTGCCGGCGACTGGAAAGGTACCCGCATCAGTCGATGGTTGTTTTTTGCAAATCTTGTAAGCCGATTCACTCGCCCTGCTTGCCGGGCAGCAGGTTTGTTCTGGTGGTGACAGCATTACCCAGCCTTAATGACGGAGAGTTTGGTCGACTCATGGAAGCTGTGAATATCTCTAAACTTTGCAAAGATTCCATCGAAGCAGTCCGCGAATCACTGGCTGCCAAGCAGCGGTCCGATGTACCAGCAGGCAGCAGCAGTGAGCAAGGGGATGCCTATAAGATTTAGCAGGATGCCGTAGCGTGCCATCTGGCCCGGCGTAATGCGTCCGGACCCAAAGACGATGGCATTCGGTGCAGTGGCGATGGGCAGCATAAATGCACAGCTCGTTGCCAGTGTGGCTGGAATCAGCAGCAGCCTCGCATCCGTGCCCAACTGCTCACTGATAATCAGCAATGATGGCAGTACTGTGCTAATCGTAGCCACGTTGCTGGTCACTTCGGTTAAGAAGGTCATCGTTAGGCAGATTACTGCAATCACCAGCCACGTTGGCTGGCCCTGAAGTGGTCCCTGTAATGCCTGGCCCATCCAACTCGCCAATCCGGAAACGTCATCTGAAAAGCCACCTGCGAGTGCGAGGCCACCACCAAACAACAGGATGATTTCCCAGGGAATCTTTACGGCTGTTTCCCAATTCATGAGTGGTACGCGGCGCCCCGACTCGTCGCGTGTGCCCGAAGGAATGAAGAACAACAGCACCGCCAAAGCAACCGCGACGGTGGAATCTGTCACAAACTTTTCCGGTGCAATTGTGCTGGTGACATTCTCACTACGTCCGAGTAAACCAAACCATGTTTCCAGCAACGTCGACCAGCCGGGCAGCAATGTCCAGTCGCCAAACTTCAAGGGCCGCCGCAGCACCCACAATAAGGCAACCGCCCCAAAAATTCCCAGCATACGAAGTTCGGCGGCTGTGATTGGGCCAAGTGTCTTTAAACGAGTATTCAAATCTTTGCGAAGCTCTGTCTCGTGGGACTCCTGCCGTTTCAGACGCCATGTCAATACCAGCCACACAATGCCGATGTAAACAATGCCGACCGGAATGCTGACCATCATCCATTGGGCGACCGAAAGTTCCGGGGCGTCTGTAAGCTGTTTTTGATAGATCGCGACCGCAGCGGTATTCGTCGGTGTTCCCACAATCGTTGTCATCCCGCCGAGACTCGCGGCATACGCGATTCCCAATAACAGAGGCACCGTCAGTTGAGTGGACATCGGGGGCGTATTATCGGAATCATTATTTGGACGAGCGTTATCGATTGTCTTCAACAGAGCGAGTGCGATTGGTGCCATCATCAACGTGGTTGCGGTGTTGCTGATCCACATCGACAAAGCCGCTGTCGCGATCATCATTCCCAGCACCAGTTGCCGGGGCTGCACACCCACCCGATTCACCACGTGTAACGCGATGCGACGATGAACGTTCCAACGTTCCAATCCGAGAGCGATCGTGAAGCCACCGATAAACAGAAACTGCAGATCGCTGATAAAAGCCCGGCTGACTTCTTTGGCCGACTGAATCCCGAGAAATGGGAACAGTACGAGTGGCAGCAGGCTGGTGGCCGCCAGCGGCACAATTTGGGTCACCCAAAGTCCGGCCATCAGAAATGTAATGCCCACGAGGCGGTGAGCTTCGGGTGTCATCGTCAGCTGCATGCCAGCTGGAGTGGTAATCACCGGAGTTGGCGCCAGCAGGATGAACACAAATCCCGTCAATAACACGGAAAGAATCACACCACGAGGAATGCGGGGCGCTGGAGGCGTTGTTTCAGATGCAGGTGGATCCTGGGTGATTATGGTCATTGTAGCTTCATCATCGAACGTGTTTTGATTTGATCAACGGTGTTTCGTCTCAGAATGTGAAACTTCGGTCGACTCCGGCAGCCCGACATTCAGCGGCTGCAAATCATCCGGAATGAATCGACCATCTTTGCGAACGACTTCGCCGTCGAACCAAATTTCACCTCCACCGTAATCCGGGCGCTGAATCAAAACCAGATCCCAGTGGATACGACTGCGGTTTCCGTTGTCTGCTTCGTCGTAGGCGTTCCCTGGAGTGAAGTGAAACGACCCCCCAATTTTCTCATCAAACAACGTATCCAGCATCGGATGCATTATGCGGTTGTTGGTGCCGAGTGACCATTCGCCTACGTAACGAGCTCCCTCATCCGTGTCCAGAATTCGCTTCAAGCGTTCGGTGTCATTGTTACAAGTGGCTTCAATGATCTTTCCGTTCTTAAGTTCAAACTTTATTCCGTCGAATACCACTCCCTGATATCGCGAACTTGTGTTGAATTGAATTGTTCCGTTGATGCTGTCACGAACTGGTGCCGTGAAACATTCGCCATCCGGGATATTGCATTCTCCGGCACAGGCGACCACCGGGATGTCCTTGATTGAAAATGTCAGGTCTGTCCCCGGAGCGCTGATCTTCACCTGCTCAGCCGCTTCCATGCGACTCACCAGTGGTTTCAGATCATCTGCCATTTTTGCGTAGTCGGCGGTGCAAACATCGAAATAAAAGTTTTCGAACTGCTGGGTACTCTGCTGAGCTGCCTGAGCCATCGACGGAGTTGGATATCGCAGTACCACCCACCGCGTTCCGGGAACTCGAAGATTGATATGCACCGGTTGCCACCAGTGCTCTGTGTAGAGTTCCATCTTTTCAGGAGGTACATCAGCTAACTCATCCGAATTGGCGGTTCCTCGCACACCAATGTAGGCATCGGCCTGTTTCATGGCATCAGCTTCGAGCTGACCAGCCCACTGCATCGATTCGATCGTAGCACCCTGGTAGAGACTGCGGAGTACGGAATTGTTTTTCCACAGGACCAATGGGATAGCGCCTCGCTCAGTCGCCACTTCGACCAAACGGTTGACAAGATTCGGTTCGGGCAGGTCAAAGGCTTCGATAATGACCTTTTCCCCGGCTTTCAGACGACAACTGTGGTCAATGAGTGTTTCGGCGAGGCGGTTGATTCGTGGATCCTGCATTTGCAATCTTTATGACGAGGAGTGACTGAGAATTACGAGAATCGGCAGATGATAGTGGCCTTCTGTCCGAATCGACAATCATTTCGCCCAACTGAAGAATGCGTCTGGCCGTAAAGAATGTCATTCGAGAGGTAATGCGGCAATCAATTGCATTCGGTATGGTTCGCTCACTTCAACGTTAAGTCACCTCACTCTGCCTGTTCAGGTCTTCTCTTGATTCGCATTGCCTACGTTATTCCTACGCTGGATCAATCCGGTGCTGAACGGCAATTGACGTTGCTGACCAGTGGACTGCCGCGCGATAAATATGAACCGCACGTTATCGCACTCAATCGAGGCGGGCACTATGGCCAGATCTTGAAAGACCAGCAGATCCCCGTCCATATACTGGGAAAACGGTTTCGCTTCGACCTCTTAACATGGGGTCGACTCCGAGGTCTGCTCAAGACAATCCAGCCGCAAATCGTGCAGTCGTATATCTTCTCCGCCAACTCGTATGTCCGGCTGCCCGGAGTCTGTCCGCCGAACAGCAAAGTTATCGTTTCAGAACGCTGTGTTGATAGCTGGAAAAGCAATTGGCAAAAATCAGTCGACCGCAGACTGGCTGACCGAATGGATGCGATGACTGCTAACTCGCAGAGTGTGGCTGACTTCTATTCCACCGAAATTGGGATTCCAAAAGAACGTTTGCACGTCATTCCGAACGGAATCCCCGAACTACCTTCCACTGGTCCCGGTCGACTTCATAAAGAAATCGGTGCCCCGTCAAGTTGCAAACTTATTGGCTTCAGTGGTCGGTTGGTCCCCCAAAAGAATCTGCGAGATCTTGTTTGGGCGTTTCATCTTTTCGCTCAGGGGACATCAGATTCCGTTGCCCTGGTGTTCATTGGTGACGGGCCACTGCGTGACAGTCTCGCTCAGTTTGCAGCCGAACTGGGCCGTCGGGACATTGTGCATTTTGTAGGCCATCGCAATGACGCCTGCGAACTTGTTGCCGACCTCAGTACTTTCTGTATGCCAAGTGCCTTCGAAGGAATGTCGAACAGTCTGATGGAAGCCATGGCGAGTGGCATCCCCTGTGTGGTGAGTGACATTACCCCTAATCGAGAACTTATCGAACACGAAAAAAACGGTTTGGTGTTTCCTGTCGGCGATGCGACACAACTGGCTAAATGTTTGTTACGTTTTCACAACGAAGAAGACTTCAGTCGCCAATTGGGACTGGCAGCTCAGGCCAGGCTCGCCAACGAACATAGCGTGGCATTATTAGTGAATCGCCATCACGAGCTCTATCAGCAATTGCTGTCGGGAGCATCTCAGGTTTCTGCGTCCGCTCAGGAGATCCAGTAACGTGTGTGGAATTGCGGGAGCAATCTGGTGGGACTCAGCATTATCGATCGATCGTCCCGTATTAAAACGCATGACTGACGCTATTCGCCATCGTGGTCCGAATGCCGAAGGGCACTACGTTGCGGGCGATGGCACTCGATCATCAGCTGGAGTCTCTTTAGGGCATCGTCGACTGTCGATCATTGATGTTGGCGGCAGCGCTCAGCCCATGGGCAATGAAGATGGCAGTGTCCAGATTGTCTTCAATGGGGAAATCTACAACTACCGCGAACTGCGACAAAAGCTAACCGGGTCGCATCAATTCCGAACGGACGGCGATACAGAAGTGATCGTGCATCTCTACGAGGAATACGGTCTGGACTTCGTGCAACATCTGCGAGGTATGTTTGCTCTTGCCATTTGGGATGCAAAGGAACAACGTTTAGTCCTGGCAAGAGATCGAGCTGGACAAAAGCCGTTGTTCTACCGTCAGGATGATGATCGCTTTGTCTTCGCCAGTGAACTCAAAGCCCTGCTGCAGATTCCAGGGATTTCCCGCGAGCTCGATCGCAACAGTGTTCTTGAGTTCCTTACGCTGCAATACGTTCCGGCTCCACGTTCAATGCTCAAGGGTTATCGTCGGCTTCCACCCGCTCACATCGCCACCATTCAACGAGGGGACTACAAAGAATGGTCGTACTGGACGCCGCCATACGATCAACCCGAACTTGAACGCTCATCAATCGCCGACTGGCAGGAAGAACTTCGGAGCGAAATGACAGAAGCCGTTCGGCTGAGGCTTCGCAGTGACGTCCCACTGGGAGCATTCTTGTCGGGTGGAGTTGATTCCACGATCATCTGTGGGTTAATGCAGTCTCAACTGAATCAGTCTGTGAAAACATTCTCCATTGGTTTTCCGGTGAAGGCCTTCGACGAACGAGTCTACGCACGGCAAACAGCGGAGATGCTCCAAACAGACCATCATGAATCGGTCGTCGAACCGGATGCGATGGAAATGCTGCCGCAGCTGATCTGGCACTACGACGAACCGTTTGGTGACAGTAGTGCCATTCCTACGATGTATTTGTCGAGGATGACTCAGCAACACGTCACCGTGGCGTTAACGGGAGACGCGGGGGATGAATTGTTCTGCGGCTACGATCGTTATCGAGCTGTCCGTATTGCCAATCGACTGGATTTGATTCCGTGGCCAATCCGGCAACTAATGAGCGCGACGGCATCGATGCTGCCAACGAATGTCCGTCAGAAGTCGTTTCGAAGAAGACTGAAACGCCTGCTCGAAACACTCAGTCAGGATCCGGAACGTCGCTACCTGAATTGGATCAGCATTTTCAATCGACACAAGCTGCAGGAACTGGTGAGCGACGACCTGTGGGAGCTCACAGAACAGCAGGATCCGGCTCAACACATTTTTGATTCCTATCAACTCTGCCCCAACCGCGACTTCGTCACACGCACCACTGCAACGGACCTCGTATCCTATCTCCCCGGAGATCTGCTCACAAAAGTGGACATTGCCAGTATGTCGACGAGTCTCGAATGTCGCAGTCCGATGCTTGATCACAAAGTCATGGAACTGGCGGCTCGGATGCCGCTCGAAGTGAAGCAATCGCTGAACCAGGGGAAGCGAGTTCTCATCGAAACGTTTGCGGATCTTATTCCGCCTGACATCCAAACTCGTAAGAAGATGGGATTTGGAGTTCCTATTGATCACTGGTTCCGCAACGAGCTGAAAAATCTGTTATACGACGTGCTGCTCAGCCAGCGAGCAGCTGATCGTTGCCTTCTACAACGCGAAGTTGTCCAGCGACTGATCGATGAACATACAACCGGAGTCTTCGATCACGCTTATCGACTCTGGAATCTGCTGTGTCTGGAACTCTGGCAACGCATGTACCTCGATGAACCACCGCCAGCTGCAGCACCGAATTCACTGTAGCTCAGCGAGGCTGGTCGTTGTCTGCAAAGCGTCACGTGAGATTTATTGTCGGTGATCGGCTTACCACAAATAAAGATTTTAGCAATTTCACCATCGCCTGAGTTCGTACAGATCTGATTGCTAAGTTGCCATTGCGAGCCTTCCACCGAGCAACATCACTCCGCCGAAAAACCCTCCACGAGCGGCTGACGCACTCGTAAAAGCCCTTTTGAGGGCTGTAGAGCGGCATCAGGACAGTAACAGCCGGGTTTATGGTGGTTGCCCATTGACTTTATTGGGCCTGATTCATAGCTTCCCGCCTTCCATGGACACACTTAACAATTGAATGGAATTCTAATGGCGAAGAAAAAAAAACCAGCGGCATCAGCAAAGCCGATGACCAAGACCCAAATTCATGCTGCTCTGGCAGAAGAAACCGGCCTGAGTAAAAAAGAAGTCGCCAGCGTGTTAGATGAACTCGGCGATTTGATCGAAAAGAATCTTGGCAAGCGTGGCCCGGGGATTTTTAATCTCCCAGGTCTTTTGAAGGTGAAAGTTGTTCGGAAGCCGGCTACGAAAGCTCGCATGGGAATCAACCCGTTCACCAAAGAAGAGACAATGTTTAAGGCCAAGCCAGCCCGTAACGTGGTGAAGATATTGCCACTCAAAGGTCTGAAGGACATGGTATAGTCAAACAGACAACCGGGCGACGGCCGCTCTGATTACTGTAATGGCTTCTTGTCATGCCAGTTCTATAAGAGCGGTCGTCGGCGATTGTCCTGGTTATCATCTTTCGAATGCGAACGTGTGAAGTGACATCTGCCGGTACCGCGCAGCCTGCGATGTCGGGCGACGTTCAATTTTGAACAGGCCGGCTGAATACAGTTGGGGCACCAGCTGTAGAGTGTTTCTCAATTGAACACGGACAGCGAAGCGATTGGCCGACAAGATCCTTCCCCGGGCTCACTTCTAAGGCAACAGTCACTGTGAGTTCCCTTGGAACTCTGATTCTGCTGTTGCACGGCTGATTTGCTGTTCGCGATTTGCCTGCCGAGACAGTTTCAACGATTTGTTCACTGCGACTGTCGCGATCTGCACCGAAACGACACCTTCAGTTTGATTACGAGCAACACTCCGATGGATTTTCGCGAGTTGCAATCACGATTAAGCTTCAGTGTTTTTCATGACGCGAGCACGCGAGACTTATAGACTTCGTGGACCCGTTCGATCTGAATGTCATTGAGCAGTTTGCGTTTGCGAGCTGGAATCCTGGTCTTATCTTTTGAACTGAGGTAACAGCAGACAGCACCGAGGACATCACTGCAAACAAAAGAGTTATAAGTAATGTCGCCAGCGCACATTCAGCGATGCATGGTCCAGAGTCTTTTTCGCACATCCGAATTTCTGCCTCAACGATAATGCATGAGCGCATTGCAAGTCCTCTCAGGCGTGTATGTGGTTGTGCAAATTCAACGACCTGTCGAAACCATCACTTTGTTCGGACGACGTTGCTGAATTCGGCGGTGGATCTCCAGCGACTCGGTAAATTAGCATTCACGCATGTTTGTTTTGAGCATTGTTCGTCGTATGCTGTTAAATTGGCCTTTTTTGACATTTGCCGGACAACGTCCATGGTGCCGCTGAACTCTCTTCGCTTATTCGTTTGTTACTGCATTATATTTTGTTCGTGTGTCTCGACGGCTGCTTCCCAGGAAACCAGCCTGAAACTCAACGTGCGGTCACGTACGAAATTGGAACAGAACAGTGGACGCTGGCATGCCATAACAAAGCCTGTTGAGTGGAATGCACGGCAGACCGCTATCGTCATCTGCGACATGTGGGATAAGCACTGGTGCCCTCAATCCACTGAACGAGTGGGCGAAATGGCTGAGAGGATGGATGAGGTCGTCACGGCGGCGCGGGCCCGGGGGGCTCTTATTATCCACTGCCCGAGCGATACGCTTAATTTCTACAAAGGCACGCCGCAGCGCAGGCTGGCTCAGGCGGCACCAAAGATTGAAACGAAGATTCCTCTGCAGAATTGGTGTCATCTGGACACGAATATAGAAGGTAAGTCGCTGCCGATTGACGATTCCGATGGTGGCTGTGACTGCGAAACCTCCGTCAGGAATTACCGTGCGTGGAGCCGTCAGCATCCGGCCATCAAAATCCGTGATCGTGACGCCGTGACCGACAGTGCCGAGGCATTCTATCTGATGAAACAACGTGGCATCAGTAACGTTGTGGTTATGGGCGTGCATACCAATATGTGTGTTCTCGGGCGGCCATTTTCAATTCGACAGATGGTGCAGCAGGGACAGAACGTGGTATTGATGCGGGACATGACCGACACCATGTACAATCCCCAAATGGCTCCTTTCGTGAGCCACTTCACAGGGACGGATCTGGTGATTGAGCACATCGAAAAGTATTGGTGTCCGACAATTCTGAGTTCCGATTTTATCGGCGGCAACGAGTTTCGCTTCAAGCATGACAAACGAAAACATCTGGTCGTGCTGTGCGCGGAACGGGAATACCTGACCCACAGGTCGCTGCCCGGGTTTGCGGCACACTACCTGGGACACGACTTTCGAGTCAGCTTTGTGTGGGACGACGTCAATGACCGTAACAATCTGCCTGGCATCGATGTTGTCGCGGACGCCGACATTCTGCTGGTCAGTGTGCGACGGCGGACGTTACCGAGCAGACAGTTAAAATATGTGCGCGACTTTGTAGCAAGCGGAAAGCCCGTCGTGGGAATTCGTACGGCCAGCCATGCCTTCTGTCTGCGGGGCAAAGAACCTGCAGAGGGCCTGGATAACTGGTCTGAGTTCGATAGCCAGGTCTTCGGCGGACACTACACTAACCACCATGGAGAAGGACCGCAGGTTGGCATTACACCGGCTCGAGGTGCGACCGCGAAAGAATTCCTGCAGGATGTTGCCGTTGACAAGCTGGTCGGTAACGGGTCGCTCTACAAAGTGAGTCCACTTGCTGATTCGACAACACCACTGCTGATCGGAAGTATCCCGGGTGCCGAGGCTGAACCCATTGCATGGCTCAACAGACGGGCCGATGGAGGTACCAGTCTGTACACGTCTCTGGGGCACATTGATGATTTTCAGCAGCCGCAGTTCCTGGAGTTTCTGAAGCATTGCCTTGTCGCGCTGGTCAAATAACCGGCAGAAGACATCCTGGTGGCAAGTGTGCTAAAAGTCGAGGACGGGCATACACCATGTGGCTGCCGTCCAGTGTCCTTCGTCCCTGATCAAGCGGTGTGTTTCCATCCACAACGCCACGGAGAAACTGATGTCGCGAATTGCAATAGCCGAATGCAAGCAGGAGGTTTCAACATTTAATCCAGTGCCCAGCCGGTATGAAGACTTTCGAACGGCCTGCGGACAGGCTGTTGTGGATTACCATCGCACTGTCAGGGAAGAAATTGGTGGAGCACTAAGCGTTTTCGATGCAGCAAGCAACGTGGAACTGGCGCCTGCATTTGCTGTGAGTTCCAACACGTCCGGCGGAGTGCTGGCGGCAGAAAGTTTTGATCGGCTGAGTGCTGAATTCCTGAAAGGCTTGGCTGAAGCGGGCAGGGTAGATGCTGCTTATTTTTGTTTACACGGGGCTATGCAGGCAGAGAACGAGAACGATCCGGAAGGCTATCTGCTGCAGGAAGCTCGCCGAGTTCTCGGTCAAGATATTCCGTTCGTGGTGTCACTGGATCTCCATGGAATTCTGACGGATCGCATGCTGGAACACAGCGACGCGGTTCTTGCCTACCACACCTACCCACATGTTGATTTCTTCGAAACCGGTGCTCGAGCCGCAAAGTTGCTGCTGAAGATTGTGGCGGGAGAAGTTCGCCCGGTTACAGCCCGGGTAAAGATTCCGGTGCTGGCTCGTGGCGATGAAATGATCACGGACACAGGTGCGGTCTCTGACTGCATTCGTCTGGCAGAATCAATTGAATCCAGCGCTGGCGGACTTTCTGCGGGGGTGATGTGGGGCAATCCGTTCACCGACGTTCCGGAACTTCAGACCAACAGTTTTGTTGTCATGAATGATGACGAAACAGTTGCGAAAGAACAGGCCATCGAACTGGCAAATCGCTTTTGGAACCATCACGAAAAAATGCAGGTGCCGCTGAGCAGTCTGGAAGATGCTGTTCGTGAGGCCGCCGCCGTTACCTCGGGAACGGTTGTGATGATGGATGCCGCCGATGCCACCAGTTCCGGTGCATCTGGTGATAGTAATGCAATTCTGCATGAAGCTGTTAAACAAAAGTATCGAGGACGGCTGTTGGCGCCCATCGTCGATCCTGATGCCGTTCGGGAGGCGATGGCGGCGGGGGTTGGTGCAACGATACAAACCAGTGTCGGCGGCACACTTGACACTGCTCGTTTTCAGCCCCTGAAAGTGGAAGCGCGTGTGCGATCGATTTCAGATGGCAGGTTTGTCAGTGAATCATTCGGTTGGAACTGGAACTCCGGCGCTACGGTCGTCCTGGAGGCGGACAACATGACGCTGGTCGTGGGTACACATCCGGTCAGCCTGTTTGATCGTTCGTGGTTCTATGCCAACGGACAGGATCCGCAGCGCTTCGACATGGTCGTGGTGAAGTCACCGCACTGCGAACCGCACATGTTTGCCGACTGGTGCGTCAGGCTGATCAATGTTGACGCGCCGGGATCGACAAGCGCAAACCTGAAAAGTTTAGGTCACACTCTGTGTAGGCGGCCGATGTTCCCTCTGGATGAGGGTGTTGCATTTGATCCCGTGGCTGAAATCTTTCGAAGGTCCTGATCCGGCACCACCTGGTGAAGCCGATCTCTGTGACTGGATGTACAAACCACGTTTGGCTTAATCAAACGGGAAATCGTAACCGATCGCCTGTAGGTCACGGTCGAGTTGTTGCACACGTTCACTGGACACAGACGTCAATGGGGGCCGAACGTTGGCCCATTGCGAATCGCCTGTTTTCAAAGCAAGGAAAGACTTCATCACGGTCAGCGGCGGACCACTCTTTTGAACAGCAAGACGCACTGCTGTTGCACGCTCCTGAAGAAACTCTCCCTGGTCGCTTTTGCTGGATTCGCAGATCGCCCGTATTCCTTGCAGATTGATGTTGCCGGTCGCTGTGATACAGCCCAGGCCACCGGCTTGCAGACTTGACAGCAGAGTAAGTTCAAAACCAGGAAAGATGTCCAGTTCCGGAAAATTATGTATCAGTTGTTTTGTGTGCTCCCAGTCGCCGGCCGAATCCTTCACGCCGACGATAGTATCTGGAAACGCTTCAATCAGGCGCCGGATCAGCGCAAAGGACCAGCCAATCTGTGCGACCTGCGGAATATGGTACAAATAGATCGCGGCATCAGCATGCTGACTCCGCTGGATCACCTGCTCCACGTAGTCAAAAAGTCCGTCATCTGTCACAACGGGCTGTTTGTAGAAAAATGGAGGAAGCAGCAGCACAGCCGCTACACCCTGATCCTGACTGTGACTCAGCGAGTCCGCCGTATCGATCAGCGAACAGCCGGTCAGCCCTACGATCAGACGTTCCCCCGGCACACCTTCCGCCCGCAGTAATTCCAGCAGGGAGCGACGTTCGGTCATGGTGAGGGAATTGGCTTCACCCGTTGTTCCAAACAGCACAATTCCGTCAGCTCCGCGGCTCAACAGGCTCTGGCAAAAATCTACAGCGCGCTTCATGTCGACGGACAGGTCATCAGCGAAAGGAGTCAGCATGGGGACCAGTAAACCTGAGAACGGGCCGTGTGTCATTTTATGTCCGCGATGCGAAGAGGGTGTAATAAAAGAGCCACAGATAGACTTGTTGTCTTTTGCGGCAGCTGCGTTTCGGTAATACTTCAGCAGCTTCGCGCAAGTTGCACCAGACTCTACTTTGTCGCGTACCGAACCACCGCTAACCCGGGTCCTGTTTTGAGATTTACTATGAATGATTCCACTGCCGCTAGGGTTGCGATCTGCGTGAAGACTATCGATCACGTGACAATTGTCGTCCGCAACCTTGAACGCAGCTCCGATTTTTATGGGAATATACTGGGCATGCAAAAGGCCTCGCGTCCCGACTTCGGTTTCCCCGGATTATGGTTTCAGGCAGGTTCTACACAGGTGCACCTCATCGAACATCAGGAGGGATGTTCCGAGCCGGGTGGCGGACTTGATCCCGATCGTCTTACCGCGGGCATGTCACAGCACTTTGCATTCGAAGTTGAAGACGCTCACACCGCAGTTGATTTGCTCAAGGCACATGATGTACAAATACAGGATGGTCCAAGCCGGCGGCCCGATGGGTGTATTCAGGTATGGTTTTATGATCCGGATGGGCACCGTGTTGAAGTCTTTGACCGCAGTGGTCTTCACTGACATGCGGTGACTCCAGAACAACAAGATGAAACCCCGTATGAACGAAAAACTTCCGCTGCATACGTCACGTGCAATAAAATTCAAAAATGGTTCTGCCATCGGATTCAGCAAACGCTGGCAGGGTGGACAGTACTGTTCCATTCTGACGGAACACGGAATCGTTGGCTGTGGCATTTACGATATTGCGACCGCGGCGGAATTCGGCCAGGCGGTGGCTATTGCCAAAGGTACGCCCGAATGCCCGCTGGTTGAACCCGAGGATCTGTTGGACGCCAAAATTGTGGGTACAACACCGCTCGCCGGAGAACTAGGCATTGAGGTCGGCATGACGGGCAGTGAAGCCGTGGAGAGATTGCTGGCTGCGTCATAATCGCACATGTTTCTGATCGGATATTCTATCGACTCATTGGTCGCAAATCGGTGGTCGCTGATGCACGTTTTGTTGGTGGGATCATCATGCCGCCGGTCGGTGCGACGGTGTTTCCCGGATCTGATGTTGTCGTTGGCAGTGGTGTTTGTCGTTGCGCGTCAGATTCGCGTTCAAACGTTTGTCGACGAGCACCAGCAGACGTTCCAGCAAACGCCTCACTGCACGAATGGGAACGTGGCGCAAGAAGGGCCGAATCATGAAAAAACGACGCTGCCAGCCAACCTTAGCAATTCGATTTGACAGCCATCCAGAATGACGTGGTTTGGTAATGCTGGAATGGCTTTCATCCCGCAAGTGTTTAGTTTTTTACAGACATCACAATGATGATCTGCAGATGACGAGTGCGTGTGATCACTGGTTTTCCCGCACAAGATGCCGCCAGATATCGACCAAGCACACCGCGATTGTGCCGAAATCGTCAGGTAGCCGGAGTTTTTTGCCGGAATTGACGTCTTGTGGTTTGGGGGGCTGTCGATTGGCAGTTCGAAGGCATCGACGCGTCTTGACCGTGTCTGAACGTCCACCGTACTGTGCTTTCCGCTCTTCAGATGGTTTTGTGCGAGGGTGACCGTTTCCAATCGGGTCAGTCGATTTCTTACTTCGATTGATGGCAACAGTCTCCGAGCACAACCCCATTTCTCTCTCATCGCGACCGATATCTCGTCTCTGTGCCAATTTCCTGCACATTAATTCCACACGATCGTGTACTGGTGTTTCAAAGTTCCGTTCTTAACTGACACGTGGTCTTTGACTACTTTAAACGCGCGAACCTTTCTGTTGGCTACGTTCCCATGAACGCCCAAATCACTTTCCAACCCGGCATTCGTCACTTCGCTTTAATGCTGTTCGGAGCCGTTATCGTTGTGTGCTGTGGTTGTAGCAGCCTGCTGGAGCTGCCTTCCAATGGTGTCACATCGCGATTATCAGAGTTCGTCAAGGGAGATCTCGCAAAGACCAACAGGGCGGAAATCAACTTCGACGAAGAGTTCGACACTAAGCTGGAAACTCCGATGGTGGGCAACTACATCAGCGTCCAGGGAAACACCATGGTTCCGTTGCGCGGTGTAGGCCTTGTCGTGAATCTGGACGGTACGGGAGGAAGTCCTCCACCTTCCCCGATGCAGGCAAAACTGCGTCAGGAAATGGCGCGTCTGAATATCAAGAGCCCATCAAAAATCCTTGCGAGTAATACGACGGCCCTTGTGGTGGTGACGGCATTCCTTCCGCCGAACGTTCGGAAAGGTCAGCCGTTTGATGCTCGCATTCTGCTGCCTATCAATACGAATGCTACAAGCCTCAAAGGTGGCTATCTGCTTGCGACTCGTCTGTTTGAAGAAACAGAAGTTCGAGGAAGTGGAATTCACAAAGGTGGCGAATACGCCATGGCAGAAGGGCCGGTTCTCACCGCGTTTGGAGCCAGCAACGACGATAAACAGTCGAAAGGATTACTGGCTAGAGGCAGTATTCCAGGAGGAGCCAGGTCGCGAACAGAACGCGATCTGACGGTTGTACTTCGCAAAAAGTTCCAGAGCATTCGTAAGTCGAAGCAAATCGCAGATACGATTTCCACTCGATTCAAACTGTACGACCGTTTCGGTCGCATGGAGCCACAGGCAGAAGCGAAAACCAACGCACTTATTGCACTCAAGTCACATCCGACCTATAGGAATAACTTCGATCGTTTTCACCTCGTGATTCGCCATCTCCCTGTGTCAGAAAATGAAGTAGCAAGACGGCTAAGAATGGAAGCGTTGACAGAAAATCTGCTAATGCCGTCGAAGTCAGCCATGGCGGCTGTGGAATTGGAAGCGATTGGAGACAACGCCAAACCATTCCTGCGAACAGGTTTGGATTCGAGTCATCCCGAGGTGCGATTCTTCGCAGCCGAAGCGCTTGCCTATCTGGAGGATGCAGCGGGCGTAGATGTTCTGAAAACTGCTGCTCGGGATGAGCCTGCATTTCGGGTGTACGCTCTGGCAGCGCTTTCGATCATGCACAACCACAAATCGGTCCTGGCCTTGCGTGAGTTACTGAGTGCTGATTCGCTGGAGGCTCGATACGGAGCTGTTCGAGCGCTCTCAGAGATGGATGACAACGATCGAGGCCTGGGGACACTGCGGTTCCCTAAGAAATTTGTGCTGCGTCAGATTGATTCTACAGGTAAACCGGCTGTTCATCTGGCTCGCCGTCGCAGTCCGGAAGTCACCATTTTTGGTACGAATCAAAAACTGTTGTTGCCAGCAGTGCTGAACGTCGGAGAGCGAATCCGCGTAATCGGTCACGACGGTGATGATACTGTTGAGGTGACTCGATATCGTGTTAATGAAGAAACTGTTCGGCGAACCTGTAGTAATCAGATCGTAGATATTCTTCGAACTGCTGGCGAGCTGGGTGCAGCGTATCCGGATATTGTTCAGTTCATGGTCGAAGCAGAGAAGCAGGACAATCTCCCGGGCGAGCTGGGAATTGACAGACTTCCGCAGGGTGGTCGAACTTACTTGCCAAAGGTTGAGGAATCAGATTCAGGGAGCGAGGCATCTCGCAAAGTCGGCAGCTCCGCGAAAATTCCCGGTATGTTTGATCGCATCGAAGAAGATAATACCACGACGAAGATCGAAGAATTGGACCTGACAACGTTCAAATTGCCGAAGGGACCAAAGGTCTCAACGGTCCCGGAAAATAAAGCAGACACAGCCGATGTCGCAGTAACGGATGCGGAGCTCGATTTTATGGACGCCGACGACAGAGAGAAGTCAGGTGGGGTGCGCAAGAAAATGCTTCGGAACTCCTTCAGTCAACAAGCCTTCTGATTCCCGTTCATTTTGGAAGCCAACGCAGTAATCTGCCGATGCCTCCTTTCCTCCTGCCATTAATGGTTTTTGTTGTTCCTTTGTCCGCATACATCTGATTCGGTAGTTGAATAATGCTCCGATCGCTGGAACTATTCGGCTTCAAGAGTTTTGCCGACAAGACTGCTTTTGATTTCTCCACTGGAATTACCGGGGTGGTGGGTCCGAACGGTAGCGGTAAGAGCAACGGTGTAGACGCAATCAAGTGGATTCTGGGAGACCAGAGTGCCAAGAGTTTGCGTGGCAAGGAAATGACTGATGTCATTTTCAGCGGTTCATCGAGACGAGGAGGGTCGCAGTTTGCCGAAGCCACGTTGGTTTTCGACAACCGTACGAAATTTCTGCCAACGGACCTCGACGAAGTTTCTGTCGGCAGACGTTTGTGGGAATCAGGTGATTCAGAATATCTCATCAATCGCAATACGGCGCGTTTGAAAGATGTTCGTGATTTGTTTTCAGGGACTGGGGCCGGATCGTCGGCGTACTGCATCATCGAACAGGGGCGAGTTGATCAGATTCTGCAGTCGAACGCGGCGAATCGTCGGTTAATCTTTGAAGAAGCCGCAGGGATCGCTCGTTTTCGATCTCGCAAGGCGGAAGCTACTCGTCGTCTGGAACGTGTTGAACAGAATCTGCTGCGTCTGACAGACATCGTCGACGAGGTAGAGTCACAGGTCGGTGCAGTCCACAGTCAGGCTCAGCGAGCCACAAGATTTCGCGAAGTATCGACCGAATTGGAAAAACTATGGGTCGGCATGGTGTGCGACGACTATCGTCGCCAGACAACGGTGCAGGATGACGTCGCACAACGCCGGCACACGGCAGTTAAGACGCTGGAAGAGATGAAGCAACGCCGCGAGCAGGCGGTACATCTGTCATCAGAAGCGGAAACAGCTCTCAACGCGATTGACGATGAAATTCGCACGTTCGAAGCAGAACGAGCAGACCTGCGAAGCCGCATTTCCAGCCTGGAAACGACACTTCGTCACCAGGCAACTCGCGAATCAGAGCTGGAATCAGATCTCAAACGTCTGGACCGACAATTGTCGGTCATGAATGGTCGAGTTACAGAAGCGGAGCAGGAAGAAAAGCATCTGACTGGTGTGTTCGAAGTTGAGCGTGAGAAGCTAGAGGAAAAACGGGCCCGGCAAAATGCCACTGGTCAAAAGTTGGTAGAAGTGCAGGCAGAGTTGGATGAGTCACAGCAGGCTATTGAACAGACACGCGAAAAAGTGCTCGGCCAGGTCCATGAGAATTCGGCGTTAGCCAGTCGTATCGGAGCTCTGCGTTCGGAAGAGGATACTCTCAGTCGGCGCCTGGTTGAATTGGAAACCACTCGCCAGCAACAAACGGACGAGGGTGATGTTCTGGGCGAAAAGCTGGAGCAGTTGACCGCCCAGCAGGAGGAGGCTGCGGCTGGCCTGCTGGATGCTCAGAACACCGTCGATGAGTTGCTGGCAAGTCGTAAATCAATCTCAGCTCAGCAGCTGGCATCACGTGACTCGCTGGCGGAACTTCGTGAGCAGCGAAGTGCTGCCATGGCGCGACGATCCGTGCTGGAAGATCTGGAAGACCGGCAGGAAGGGTTCGGTATCGGTGTTCGTGAAATCCTCAACCGAGCCGAGGAAGCAACACAATCGCCGTGGAATCTGATTCGTGGTAGTGTGGCTGATTTGCTTGATGTCGATATGGCTCACGCAGCCCTGGTAGAAGTCGCTCTTTCCAATCGAGCACAACTGCTGGTCATTGATCGTATGAAGCCACTGGTCGACTATTTGGCGACGGGCCGGTGTCAAATTACCGGACGAGTCGGTTTTGTCTCGCTTGAAACCGCTGGGCCGACAATTACCTCGACAGAAATTTCTGATAAAACCGCTGAGCAATCGACTGAGGCCGCAGCAGAAAAAGTGGATCCTCTCCAGCTTCCGGAATTTGACACCGCATGGCTGGATGATATCAGTACCGGATCGCTCAACGAAGAATTTTCGCCAGAGCTCAATGTCACGTGGGTAGACGGCCAAAATGAAATGGCCGTTCGGCAATCGGTATTCTCACCTGCGGAGACTCCATCATTGACTGGACAGTCGGGGGTGATTGGGCGTGCGGACAGTTTGGTACGATCCCCCCGCCACCTTCCGCATCTGGCCGCACTGTTGCTGGCGGATACGTGGGTCGTTGAATCGCTGGCAGATGCTGTTCGTATTGTCGAAGCATCACACGGAACCGTCCGCGCCATTACCCCTCAGGGTGAATTGGTGGAGCAGGATGGAACATTACACTCGGGTATGGTTCGTAGCGAAACAGCGGTAGTTTCTCGCAAAAGTGAACTTCGTCGTTTGAAGAATGAACTGCATCGAGCGGAACATTTGATCGCAGAACGAGAATTGCAGCTATTGCATCTGGGCGGAGCATTCGAATCAACAGATTCGAATCTGGAATCGGCACACCAGGCGATTACTGATGCAGCGGAACGCTGTCGTACAACCGATCAGGACAAGGCAGAGACTCAGCAGTCGATGACATTCGCAGAACAACGCATTGAACGCCTCCAGACTCAACTGCAACAGATCCAAAAAGAAATTGAAGAACTCGCGGAACGACGCGGTACGACCGGACAGGAACACGAAAACGGGACAGCTCGACTGCAGGAGCTTCAGAGAAACCTCTCTGAATATGAGAAGGCATCGACAGAACGTCAGCATCAACTCGAAGAATTAGAACAGGGACGTACTGAATTTAATCTTAACCTTACGAGGATGGAAGAACGCGCTTTATCCGTTAAGGAAGCGACCGACCGACTCCGTGATGATCTCGTGCAACGTCGCCTTCAACAGGCTGAGGCTGTTCGTCGAATGAATGTCGGCCAGGTTCAAGTGCAGGATTTGACGCTGTCGAAATTGAACGTACGAGCTGAACTTGCAGAATTTTATGTGGCCGAGGATCTGCTTGCAGCTCAGGTGGCAGAACACGCGCTGGCTCAGGGGCTGCTGCGAAGCAAACGACAGGAAGCCAGTCAGCTCGAATCACAAGCGCACGAACAGTGCCGATTACACGAACAGCAGGTTCACGAGTTGCAGCTGCAAAGCAGTAGTCTTGAACATCAGCTCAAGACAGCTGCTGAACGGATTTACGATGAGTTTCAGATCGACATCAATGATGCCGTGCGACAGGGACGATCGGCTCTCCCCGTTTGGCTGAATCGACTGAATGAAACGGAAGCGGCTAAGAAGGCGGATCCTGATGACAACGATTCACCGTTGGTAGTGGCTGCTCTCACGATTGAATCACCGGAAGTTGTTACCATTCTTCAGGACGCGAATCAATACGATGAGCTGCGGCCGGAGATTGAACAGCGAATTGACCGGTTGCGACGCCAGTTGAAGAAGATTGGAAACGTTAGTACGGAAAGTCTGGATAACCTCACTGAACTGGAAAATCGCTTCGAACGTCTGCATTCACAACTGAGAGATCTTGAAGCGGCACGTGACACTCTTCGTGACATGGTACGTCGAATCAATACCGAATGCCGCCGGATGTTCATGGAATCATTCGAGTGTATTCAGGAACATTTTCGGGAATTATTTCGTCGTCTGTTTGGCGGTGGAGAAGCGAGCCTCGTTCTTGAAGATCCTGAAAATGTACTGGATTGTTCGATCGATGTGATCGTGCGACCACCCGGTAAAGAGCTTCGCAGTATTTCTCTGCTGAGCGGCGGTGAAAAGACGCTTACGGCGGTCGCCCTGCTTTTGTCAATCTTTCGCAGCCGGCCTAGTCCGTTTTGTCTGCTGGACGAAGTGGACGCGGCCCTGGACGATGCGAACATCAGCCGATTTGTCGAGGTTTTGAAAGAGTTCCGGGATGAAACCCAGTTCATTATGATCACTCATCGAAAACCGACGATGGCGGTCACTGATACACTGTATGGAGTAACGATGGAGGAATCCGGTGTGTCCAAGCGTCTGTCGGTGTGTTTCGAAGAAATTGACGAACAGGGCAATTTTATTACTCATCAAAATCGTCAATCCAAAGCGGCCTGACCATGTTTGCTGCGAAGTGTGTGGTGTTGGCAACTTCACAAGCCGGTGGGCTGGTGAGACACACCAGCGATGTGCTACCCTGTGAGTCGAGTGATTCAGGAGGTGGCTGCCACGATTGAACAGCTGACAGAAAGGTACGTGCTTTGTCTGAGGTACACGAAACATTTGATATCGAATGGCATGGCAACACAGTTGTCGTCATTCCCGCAGACAGCGTCGAGTCGCTGCAATGGGATCTCGTTGAACAGGCTGCCGATGTCGTCATGGCGCCACTCGACACTCAGGCTGTTCCGATGGTCATCTTTGATCTGAGCCGTGTGGGATATTTTGGATCCGTCTTTCTGGCATTGATCCTCCGCTGTCACAAGTTTCTCAAACGCCGAGGTGGTGAGCTGGTTCTGTGCGGTGTGAATGAAATGGCTCGCGAGCTCCTGAAAATCACTGCGCTCGATACCATCTGGGCGATCTACGACACTCGTCAGGAAGCGATGCAGGCGATTGATTCGTAGGGAATTCGGCGGCGAATTGGCCCGTTGGAATCTCAGACACCGTAAGGAAATGGATCGTCGTGAAACGAAAATATCTGCGACATCCTCATGATTCCGAAGTCGATGTCATAGAACATCTTTCAGAATTAACTCAGCATTCCGAGCTGATCGAGGAAATCAAAGCCACGGCCGACAAACTAGCAGCTGATAAGGCAACTCGTGGTGATCTTAAGATTCTCAGTCGAGCATTGCGCGAGCTGCGATATGCCTTCAAAGTGTTCACTCCGTATCGGCGATATCGTAAGGTCACTGTTTTTGGATCAGCGCGAACTCAGCCGGACGATCCGATCTGGAAGCAGGCAGAACTGTACGGCAAGAGAATGGCAGAAGAGGGTTGGATGGTGGTCACGGGAGCTGGCAGTGGCATCATGGAAGCCGCTCATCAAGGTTCCGGGCGTGACATGGCCATGGGACTGAATATCCTGTTACCATTTGAACAGGAAGCCAATGCTGTCATCAATGGAGATCCGAAACTCGTCAATCTGAAGTACTTCTTCACACGTAAATTACTGTTTGTGAAAGAAGTGCATGCGGTTGTATCCTGTCCCGGAGGTTTTGGAACTCAGGACGAAGCCTTTGAAACACTCACACTGGTTCAGACCGGAAAGCGAGACCTTATGCCGATGGTCTTTCTGGACAAACCAGGTGGGACGTATTGGAAGGGCTGGCTGAAGTTTGTCACCGATGAACTGCTGAAACAGGGGATGATTTCTCCCAGCGATATGTCACTTTTCAAGGTGACCGACAATGCTGAGGAAGCTGTTGAAGAAGTGCTTAGTTTTTACAGCGTCTACAACAGTATGCGGTTTGTACGAGACCGATTGGTGCTCCGACTGCACAGCGAACCGGATGATGCGTTGGTCGAACGACTCAACGATGAATTTGGTGACGTCGTTGAATCGGGACGGATTGAGAAAGCCGCTACTCACAGGCTTGAAGCTGATGACGAGCACCTGAAGAACTTCCCTCGCCTTTCTTTTGTATTTGATCGCAAAGCAGTTGGTCGCCTGCGGCAACTGATCGATGTACTGAATGACTCATTGGGCCCGGACGATTCCGCGGCCGGCGAATGAATGCAAGAGCGTGCAGACAGGGTCCACTCTCGGAATGGTGATTGTTGCCGACCGGTCGAATGCAAGGCTTGGAATTAACCCCGGGCTTTGACGACTGGGTTTGTGAGTTTGCCGATTCCGGCGATTTCAATGGAGACTTCGTCACCGTCTTCCAGTGTCATTTCGTCTTCAGGGACAATGCCGGTCCCGGTCATCATCAGAACGCCGTTTGGAAAATCATCTTCACGGTACAGCCATGATGCCAGGTCTTCGAATTCTCGTGCCATCTGCGAAAGATCAGTCTTGCCGGTAAACAGAACGGCCCCGGCTCGTTTAATCGTAAGTTGGATCTTTGTGGCAGCCATGTTCAGTGGTTGGTCAGCCAGCAGAATGCAGGGGCCAATGGCCGCACACTGCCGGTACACCTTGGCCTGGGGCAGGTAGAGTGGGTTTTCACCTTCAATATCCCGCGCGGACATGTCGTTGCCGATGGTGTATCCGACGATGGCCCCGGCTGGATTGATTACCAGAGTGAATTCCGGCTCAGGTACCGACCAGTTGCTGTCGCTGCGCACTCGAACGGAATCGCCCGGTCCGGAAACGCGTGAAGCCATTGCTTTGAAGAACAGTTCCGGTCGGTCGGCAGAATAGACTCGGTCGTAGTGGCTGGCCCCTGTTTCTGATTCTTCCATACGAGCCACCTGGCTGCGTTTGTAGGTGACTCCCGCCGCCCAGACTTCCTGCTGATCGATTGGCGCCAGAAACGTGACATTTTGTGACGGAACAGGCGCTGTTTCCGGTCGTAACAGAAAATGAGCAAGACCTACGGGATCATCAGAATGGAGGACATCTGTGAGAGAATTGCATACCTCAACCTGTGTCAGGTCCAATGGCAGAATGTACTCGCCACAATCCTGGACGACTTCGACGGTTCCGTCGGATTTTCTGACCTTAGCCAGCTTCATGGTCTTACCTGTCATTGATGTTCTCTCAAAGCGTCCAGTGTGTCCTGCATGTCAGATGGTAATGGTGCCTCAAATTGCATTTTCTTTCCACTCACCGGGTGCCGGATGGTGAGTCGAAACGCGTGAAGTGCCTGGCGAGAAATGAGTGGTGGAGTATCATCTTCGGCTGAAACTCCGGGGATATCAGACTTCTTAAAAGTGCGTTGACCGGTGTAGAGCTTGTCCGCGATGATCGGCGTACCGATATGCAGCATGTGAACACGCAGTTGGTGGGTGCGACCGGTGTGGGGATGGAGTTCCATGAGCGACCACCCTCCAAGCACTTCTCCCGTGTGATACAACGTCGTGGCTTCGCGCGATCGCCCACCGGGGGCACAAACCATCATCTTTTCTCGCACGCGAGTGTGAACACAGACATGCGTGCGGATGTAGTCGGATACAAGTTCCGGCACGCCTCGAACGATCGCTCGATATTCCTTCTTGACTTCACGCTGTTCAAACTGCTTTGCAATCAGCTGATGAATCTGGTTGTCTTTGGCGATGAGAATGACGCCGGATGTGTCACGATCGAGCCGGTGGACGATACCCGGACGATGTCGGCCCGCAGCGTCGCTTAAGGTATCGAAGTGGTACTGCAGTGCAGAAGTCAGCGTACCGGAATAGGTTCCGCGTCCCGGATGCACGACGATGCCAGGGCTCTTGTTGACGACAACTAAAGAGTCGTCCTCGTACAGCACATCAATCGGGATATTTTCCGGAGTAATTTGACTTGCGTCGCTGTCCGGCAACTGTACATCGATACGGTCATTGACTCGTAAACGTCGAGAGGGTCGAGCGGTCAGGCCATTGAGACGCACGTGTTCGCCCTGGATGGCACGCTGCAGTGCGGCTCGACTGTGATTGGGAAAGAGTCGGTTAAGATAATGATCCAGTCGCCAGCCGTGAGCGCGTGCTTCGACGGTGATGTTAACCAACTCTCCGGAGGTAGGATCGTAGGTGATCTCAGTATCTTCGCCGGTGCAACCGAGATCGAGGTTGCTGCTATCCTGCTCTACCGACAGATCATCCGTCATTCGGTTACTTCAGCTTCAGGTTCACTGTTTGCTGGCTCTTCTGCTTCAGGAGCAGGTTCCGGCGACCCCTCTTGAGGTTCAGCAGATTCGGAAGACTCATCTGTCGTTTCCAGCATCAGGTCGTCCAGAACGGGTAGGTCCAGGTCCAGAGGTACGTCAGGAGCATTGCTGCCCGGACCTGGCATCCCTGGCATCTGCAGGTCATCTGCAGGTTTTGGATCGAGCGGTTGAAACCACGCATAGAATTCAGAGGCATCAGAATTGCCCAGTTTGGCGATTCTGGCTTCCGCAATTGTCCGAGCAACGGACGCATCATTTTGAACGATCACGTTTTGCCATGCATCGACAGAAGTTTTTACAGATGCTTCTGTGCCGTCACAGCGAATCTCCGCGAGCCGGGCTTGATCGATAGCAATTCGATCACGTACGGCATCATCAATTGAGCTGGAGTTGCTCAGCCGATCGAGTGCTTTTTCGGCCGCCGTAAGTTCTTTATTGGCAGTCTCACGATCTGTGAACATGTTACGTGAGGCATTGTTCAACAGAGAATCGGCTTGCTTCAAACGAGCGAGGCTTCCCAGTCTGGTGCCTTCAAATTGATCGGCGATATCCTGGTAATCTTCGGCTGTATCAGCATCGAGCCACAGGGCGGAGGCCTCAGTATTAGCTTCCGGCTGACGCTGCATCCAAACAATTCCGGCAAGTACAGCGAGAACTACTGCGAGGCCGTAAATGAGAAACGTGGCATTTGCATCGAACCAGCGCATTGACCGACGCAGAGCCAGTTCGAGGTGGGTTTCGTCTCCCGAGTGTGTGTAATGCTTATCCGACATGGAATTTTGGAGGACTGTGCCGCTGTATGTGTATGCAGAATGAACAATCGAAACGTTACTGATCTCGTGCAGACTGCGATCACGGATCGTCGCAAAGTATAGGTGGGCTAACAACTTCCGGTCAAGGTCGGGGCCAACTGGGTGTTTGGACCGACCGCAGGATCTGTGTGCGACTTCGTGGTTTGTCATTGAATGCCGCAGCACCAGGTTGTCGCTGCTAACACGCTGACCGTCCACTTTTGTGGCAAAAGCTCCTTGTTTTTCAGAGATCTTGCTTGTCAGGGAGAGGATGTGGCGACGGTTCCGGAAAAAGCGGAACGTATGCACGATCGCATTGAAGGATCGGAAATGGTGGTGATTCCCGGAGCGGGACATACCGCGAGTCTGGAAGAACCAGATGCAGTTAACGCAGCGATGCAAGATTTTCTGGCCAGACAGTAGCACGCTGCTGCGTGCTACTGTCATTCATTGGAGTTCAGGAAGACGGAAGTCATTAATTGATTGCTGCCGTGCCCCATTTCGATGGGGGGATCTGCTGACAATCTTTGTGACTACGGCATTCTTAACGCTGATCGCCTCGCAGCGGATCGACAGAAATGACAGAACTCTGCGCCAGGTTTTCTCAGCGACTGCCCAAGTTGTGTCTCACGGTTCTGACAGCGGGGTGGACACTCATCGCGTAACGCACCAGATCGATTGGGTAAGTCAATACCTGGCCACGGCGACGCCATGGAAAGGCGGCCACTTCATGTCGAGCTGGCATTGTTTGTGACATGTCTATTACCGGATGCGTCAGTCGGTTGAGTTCCACATTGACAACTCGTCGGGGAATAGACATCACTCGTTGGTGAATAGACATCGCATTATCCAGCAGTCCCGCCTGGAGCTGGCTGGACTGCCCAATGCTGCAGAGCATCACTATCGTCGCGGTTACAAAACGTTTCATTTGTTTAGACATGGCAAACCTAGCAGATTGAAAAAAAGAACCCAAAGGATTTAGTCGTTCTCGAAATCGTAAGTAGCAGGAAACGGCTGTTGACAGACCATTCCCGTTGATAAAGACCTGATGCAGAAAAAACTGCTGTCTGGCCGATTTGCAATCGTGATAAGGGTTGCATGGATCATGTTGATATGTTTCCCAAAGTTAACGCAAGGCAATAATTCGATTCGGGGTGCTCCTGCGAATGGCGGTTTTTGCTATTTCCGGGCAACTGTAGCCAGTGCGCTGAAAACGGATGGGCCATGGTTTTGGGGCATCGGGACCAGGCACAATTCACAGCACCTCATTGACCCTTACTTTTTCAGCCATGTGTTGCATGGAGTCGCTTTTTATTACGGCCTGCATCTTTGCTGGACGACTGCAACCGGTGTCCAGCGATTTCATGCGGCGATTATGATTGAAGCCATCTGGGAACTGCTTGAAAACTCCCCGCTGATCATTAATCGGTATCGCACTGTGACGATATCTCTGGACTACTTTGGCGATTCTATTGCTAATAGTATGTTTGGTGTCCTGGCCGCTCTCTTGGGTTTGTTCTGGCCCTGAAGCTGGAAGTCCGCTATTCCATCGCCCTCTTCGTGCTGACGGAAGTTGTCATGACGCAGGTAATTCGCGATTGCCTGCTACTGAATATCGTGATGCTGCTATGCCCGATCGATGCCATTCGAGACTGGCAGGCAGGTGGAGCTCCTGCATAGAAAATTGAGTTGACTAAATTTTCAGTTCTAGCATGAAGTCCGGCGGAGCATCATTTTCTGTTTCAGCCACACTCTCCTGCGGCATATCAATGCAGATACGGCACAGCACCGACAACACATCACGGTCGGGCGACGTCTTCGTTGAGAGTTGTCCGCGGAAGTTCTGCACGTCCAGCGAAGAGACAGGCCTGTCATAGTTCGATGTCAGGGGGCATTCTTCAGCACAGTGAGTCGAGACTTAACCCCGGAGTTATTCAGATCCAACGTTCGTGAACACCAGTAATCGTGCGATAATATTGCGGCAATGATTCTGAAGAAATTATGGCAGGTCGTTTGGATTCACATCAACAACGAAAACCTGGGCAAACGACTGGCCTGACTTCTTGTCTGCAATGTCACGATTGAACGCAATCGTCTTGCCGTTACGGCTCCAAACCAAAGCATACGGAGTGGCCGACGCGGGATTCGTGAGTGGCTTGGTGTTGCCGCTGACGGTGTTTGCTATGACAAGAGCACCGGCTTGAACAAAGCATATATGTCTGCCGTTTGGGTGCCAGCGAATATCAGATTGCACGGCGGTATCGTATGATGTCAATTTCCGGATTGGTCCGCCCAGTGGAGATGCCAGGACAACCTGATCGACACCGTTGCTGTCTTTCGCCAGGCAGGCAAGTGTTGAGCCATCTGGTGACGACCGCACGTTCCCGGTGAATCCGGGGTATTGAGAATCTGTGGTATGAGTCAGACGCCGCTGGTTGGCTCCTGCGCAGGGCATGGGCATTTCGTCCTCTGTGCCTTCCAGTGGACCGTAGTCTCCCGGAGTGGTCAGGTCGTTGGGAATATCAACAACGAAGAGTTCCATCACCTCTTTGCCAGCGAGGCTGTTGACCGTACCCAGAAATGCGCGCGCTCGCTGAAGTTGACCGCTGATTTTTTTGTAACCATGCATTCCAATCCAGCTGTCGTATGCCGCTCGACTAATATCGTCGGATCCAGGTCGAGGGTTCGGTGTCACTCGGACGACCAGTGCTGAGGTGCCAGTGCCATTGAAGTTGGCTCCGTCAATCGTCCCATTGATTAGGACCGGGCGATCCAGTTTTGTCACACCAATCGTACGCAGGTTAAACCGTTCCCCCTTGGCTGCCATCAGTGCATCGTTGTATGTGAATCCAACCCATTTCCCGTCACCACTAAATTCGTGACGGTGAGTTCCTCCTCGAAGTGCCCCGGGAGTGAACGGTGCCACAACGTCTCTGGCATCGATGCTCGCACAATGCTGTGGATCTGTTTCGTCTACCAGCATCCCAAAACGTCTCCACCGAGCATATGGTCTGGCTTCAGTGTGGCTCAAAAGTCCGTGAATGAACAAAACCTTGTTTTGCGTGGGGTGATAGCTAGCTACGGCGATTCCAGGACCTGTGTCAGCGGGGTTCTGTGCAGCGTAGATTGTGACAATTTCTTTTGTGCGAATGTTTACTTTCTCGATGACTTTTCCGGCACGAATTCCACCTGTTGCAGTACGACAGTCGTATGTGATCCATTCATCATTGGGAGAAAAATTATCGTTGTTGTCCAGGCTGTGAGTGTACGGGCTAAACGTGAGCTGGAGACCGTCTGCCAATAAGTTTTCGCAGACTGACGTTATGGCAAGAGCAACAATTACTGAGGACAACTTCATCATGGCACTTCGATTAACTTCTAACTTCGTGTACGGATAGCTCGGGACACATACTACTCGGGTTGTGTTACAGGGTATCTGACAGTTGGGGTGAATCAAAGGCAAACCGACCAAAGTTAATGTTGGCTCGACGTTCAGGACCTCTGCTTTTGGGGCTGATCCGGACTGGAAGAAGCAATTCTTCATTCTCAAATGATCGCACACAATTCGATTCAGAAGGGGTCGACAATTTCGCCGCCTTGACGAGTTCCCATGGCTCTCCAGATCGAGCGACTGATACTGCCAGAAATCTTTCGCACAGATCCATCCATCAACGCTGTATGAACGGTTCCCGCGTGATAGCTGCGAGAGGTGATAATTGCGTAGCTGGATTTTCCTGCCAGTCCATTTTTACCTTCCTGCCAGGAGTTGTAATCACATTCAGGATGGATTCTCGTCCCGTCGCTGCAACCGGTTGCCGTGTTGGGACCCATTGTGGTTGTGAAGCCATGGTGATGCACTCGCCCGTCTGGCCATTCTGTATGTCCGGTATTCTTAAATTGCGATCCGCTGGCAATTGCGATTTCTGCTTCTCCAATCGTATCTGGTAATGCGACCGTTGCTGGACCGGCATTGCGGCGGTAGGGGGTCCACGCTTTAACTTCTGCGACCATAAATGTGTTGCTGGTTCCATCCTTAAACGATGCCATACTCAATTTGGCATTTGGATAAAACGATCCATCGCTTCCTCGTCCTGTCGTGGGGTCGTAGACGAACCATGTGCCAAAGTTGAATCCGTAAGTGGTTGGGTACAGCGTTACCTTTCCACCGCCGGGATCACGTGATTCGTCACTGCGAGGGTCACTGGGGCAGGCATAGCCCGCGACCTTCAGGCCATCAATCGCCGCCTGGAAATCCCAGGCTTCAGTGAGCTCGACGGAGTTGTAAAGATTGCCTTGATCCAGAAACGGCAGAATTCGACCGTGCACTCCCCACGAACCGTTATTTCCAGTGACTGTTATGGCCGGGTTGATGCAGGCGCTGGGCGGCAGCACGGTGGCCACGTCGATATAGTTGTGCACTGCCAGGGCAATCTGTTTTAGATTATTTCTGCACTGAGTTCGTCGAGCGGCTTCGCGTGCCTGTTGCACTGCTGGTAACAGTAGCGAAATAAGTATGGCGATGATCGCAATGACAACGAGTAACTCAATCAGCGTAAATCCCGTGTGGTGATTTTTCTGACCACGTACTGCGATACTGGTGGCGCATCTTTGTTTTTGGTGATTCATGATTGTTCAGGTTGATTGTTTCGTGATACCGGTGATCCGCTCACAGAGTTCTTCGCCTTGTCCGTGTGCGACCGGGCATTCCGATTTCTGGGCCGTTTTATCCGGCCAACGGCGAATCGTGTGCCAACACTCGCGATTGTAATGCCCGATAGATTAGCCCGTTAGAATCAAGCAGATACCGGCCCTCAGTGGTTTGGGCTGGCTGGCTTGATCCATGTCGCGATGAGGTGTTGTGTCTCTGTGGTCTACTCTCTGTGGGGCGTCGCAGGGAAGATGTTTCCGGTTGGTTGTGTATTCCCATAACAAGATCGTCTCCCCGGAATGGTTGCAGCCAATCTCGACTGTCAGATACATCCTGGTATGTGCCAGGAAGGGTGTGGCTTAGGTAAGCAGGTTGATGTCCAGGGCGATGATGGGAATCTGCCATGCAAAGGTCACAAATCACGACAGCCCGCTGCGAATCGTAGTGCATACTTAAAGTTTGCTTTGTTGTCTTCGGCATGGTCGTTAACAGCAATGTGAATTCCTGACGTACGATCAGAAACCAGAAGTACTTCTTTAATTTCAATTGGGTGAAAATTTCGAACTTAACCGGGTGAAAAATTTCAGCGAAGTCAGCCTGCTCTGCAGCGAGTAGCCCCTATTATTGGC
>Ga0315315_10000127_pt1 | contig 55159 bp, 27 predicted proteins | sample M140m3416metaG_FD_203699 | JGI IMG/M metagenome (GOLD analysis project Ga0315315, IMG submission 203699) | Ammonia-oxidizing marine archaeal communities from Monterey Bay, California, United States - M1 40m 3416 | ecosystem: Environmental > Aquatic > Marine > Intertidal zone | place: USA...
GAAATTCTTCAAACGCGCCGAAGGATTCGATCGGCTCTTCGGCAGCCGTAAAGTCGTCCGCTGGAGGCACCTCGGGTTCCGGTTCATCCAGAGAGAAAGATCTAAACTGGCTTTCCGACGTTGGTGCCATGGTGAACGACACGTCATCGAAATCAGTCGCATTGGAAGTCGCGAAAACGTCCGTCGCGGGCGGCGCAGCGAAGACGTCGCCGCCGCCAGCCGCGAAGATGTCGTCGGGCTCTCCGAACGCATCCGACGCACCAAACGGCTCACCAAAGTCTGCGTCAAGCGTCGGCGTTTTCGTTTCCATCACCGGGGAAACTTCGAAATCGACGAAAGAGGGAAGTCGTTCGTGCCCAGGACCTTCCGTGGGTTGGAAACTGTTTGAATCAAAAGTCACAGCACCTGCGCTTGCGAGCGCGGCTTGTGCGTCGGCGAATAAGGGTTCGCCGGCATCGGCTGCGTTCTCCGCCTCTTGCATCGCGATATTCTCGAGTCGTCGCAATACTTCCTCGTAAGACGTCATCGCTTTTTCCGCGGTGTCTTCGGCTTCCATGCGGTACAACTCTGTGGTTTCCTTGGAAGAACGAAGTGCTTCAATCTGCGCGAGCACCGCGGCGGATTTGGGAAGTGTCTCTCGCAACTTTTGCAGAGCGTTGCTCAACGCCGATCGTTCCGCATCCAGCGCCGCGTTCGCAGTCGCGAACTCGGTCTGCGCTTCAGACACCTCGCGTTCGATTCGCGACGACTCGGTAGAAATTTCTTGTTTGAGCTCTTCCACTTCCGCGCGCTTGGACGCGACGAGCACTTGGTTTTGAACCTTGTCCTTGGCGTTTTGTTCGTCTTTTTCCTTTGCCACGCGCAGCTTCTCTGTCAACTCGTCGCTTTCTTGCCCCAACCGCGCCATTCCAAGCTCCATCTCTTGTTGCTGCTCTTCGAATTTCAACTCCGCGGCATCGATGCGCGCCTCGATTTGACTGAGAGCTTGCTGAGACATGAGATACTTGTCCTCCATCTGCGCTCGCATCGCGTCAATCTTTGAGTTGAGGTTCGCGAGCACGCCCTCCTTCGTAGACATCTCTTTTTGGTGCGACTGCTCCTGTGCGTCGAAAGCCGCTTCTTCTGCCTTGAGCGCAGATTCAGCTTCGATTATTTTGTCGTCGAGGACGGACATTTCCATGGCTTGATTCTCCGCCAACGCGCGGCGCTTCTCCAGGGCCTGTCTAACGGCCTCGGAAACCTCTTCGTGCGACGTCCTCTTCTCTTCGAGCTTGAGCTTGTGAGTGGCCAAATCGCTGTCCATGACAGATTTCGCGGCTTCAAGTTCAGCTTTCGCGAGCGAAACCTTCGCTTCGAGATCAGAACGCTCCTTGTCGCACGCAGCGATCGTACTTTCCGTTTTTTCTTTTTCCTTCACCGCGTCTTCTCTGCACTTTTGAATCTTCGCGCTGAGATCTTCCATCACCGCGGGATGCGACGCCGTTTTGGCTTCACGTTTCGCGATGAGCGCTTCGGTTTCTGCTTGTAGCGCTTCCAACTGCTTCTGACTTCGACTAGTCTCCATTTCGAGCTTGGCATCCACGGCTTGCATTTCTCGCATCGCTGCGGCTTTCGCGCGCTCCGCCTTGGCGACTTCGACCGCTCGCTTCATGAGCGCTTGCGAAGCGTCAGCGGCGGCTTTATCAGTTTGCGTTTTAAGCGAGCGCGTTTCGGCTTCAATCTTCGACAGCTTGTCTTGCATCGCTTTCACTGGTAAAGCCGCAACAGCAGAAGCGTTGGCAACTTGGGCCCTCAAGCGCTCGTACTCCGCCAAGGTTGACTGGTACTGCGCCTTTTTCGCCGCGATGAGCTGTTGCGCGTCTGCCTTCACCCGGCTCTCCTTTTGAACGAGCTCCGCGTGCTGCTGCCGCGCATTGTCGAGGCGCGCTGTTGCGTCGCGCTTCATTCGCTCTGCCTCAGCTTCCGCGGCCTCGACGGCGGCGCGCGCAGCGTTGACGTCCTCGTCCGCTGCGTCGATGGCTCGTTGCGCGCGAGCGATGCGAGCCTCGGCGGCTGCCCGCTTCGCATCGGCGGCTTGTACTTCGCGTTTTGCCTTCTCCGCTCGCGCCTGAGACTCGCGTTCTAGTCGTTCGATTTCGCCGCTATCATTAAGCGAATCCAGCGACATGGCACTCGTCGCCTCGAGCGCACTCGCGCCGAGCGTCGGCGCGCCCGCGCTCGCAAAAAAGTTGTCCTCCAGTTTGGAAACGCTCGCGTCCGATACCGACGGTACGGGTGCGCTCGGCGCCACGCTCGCGCTTGGTGTCATCATCGGCGTCACCGGTGTGTTACCTTGCGCGCGAATGAGCGCGTACACATCGTGCATAGCCGCCGCGAACGCCTCTCGATCCACCGTCGACGCCCCGCGCGAGGCCCTCGCCACGCACAACTGCACCGAAAGCATCGGCAGCGCCGCCTTAGATAAAAACTTCACCGCTCCATCCACGCTCACCGCGCCCTTTCCCTCCACATCGAGCGTTCGAAAGTGTCCAAAGTACTTCCTTCGCTCCGCATCCGTCATGGGCGCCGCCTTCACCGTCGTCGCGCTCGCGCTCGCCGGCGTCCTCGGCGATTCCACGATCCCGCCTCCCACGCTCTTTCCCTCCCCTCCCGCCCCTGGCGTCACAAACGCCGCGTTCGGCGCCTCCATCTCCCGCGCCACGAGTTCCAAGCACTCTCCCAGCTCCTTCGCCGACGCCAGCCGTCCCGTGCCTCGCGTCGCCGCCTTCCAGATCTTGCTCAACGCGCCGTCGCTCAACCCGCTCGGTCGTAAGAACGCCACCGCGTGCTCGCCTCGAATCGTCCCGTGTCCGCTCGCGCTCGCGCGCGTCCAGTGCGCGCTCAGCGCGTCCGCATCGCGAATCGTCGCGCGTAAACTCTCGGGCGTCCAGCGCAGCGACGACATTCGCGCCGCGACGAATGCGTCGCGCGTCGCGTCGCGCGCGCGCGTTCGGGTCGCGCGAGGCGCGAGGCGCGCGCGCGAGGGTGTTTTCTTTCGTTCGCGCGATCCGCGGTCGAATTCTGACGCGCGCTCGATTGTGACGACGGACGCGCGTCGCTCGGTGGATTGCAGAGCAATGCAGCGCGAACCGCGACGCGCGACGGCGGCGACGACGACGGTTGACCGGCGAACGCGGCGTCGTCGACGACGCGCGCGATGGGACCGAAGCGCGGCGCGAGGGCGGAATCGTGGGATGCGATACAAAGTCGACGACGACGGGATGGGCTAGGCGACGAAGACGTGGGGAAAACGGTCCGGACGCGCGAGCGCGGCGACGGCGGCGGCGACGCGCTCGCGAGGTCGCTCGGAACCAAAGGCGAAGACGCGAAGGACGGAATCGTCGTCCGAGTCGACGTCGCGCGCGAGAAACCCGGACGCACACAGTGCGGCGGGTTTGTGCGCGCGAGGGGCGACGATGAGGCGCGGAATGTCGCTCGGACGGCGTCGGGGGCACTGGCAGTCGATCTCTCGACGCACGGCTTCGCTCCACGCGCGAAGGGTTTCGCCGACGCTGTACACGCGAATTTCGCGCAACGGCGTCGCGGAAAACTGGCCCTCGAGCGCGGCGGCGACGAGGAAGTACGCCTTGCATCGACGAAGCTGCTCGAGCGAGCACCGCGAGTGTGTGCGCGTGGATTGAGCGTCGTACTGTCGCCAGTAATACAGCGCGCGCGGCACCTTGCCGACGGTGAAACCGTGGTGAAACCAGCGGTGCCAAAAGTCGGAATCCACCGGCCACCATCGATGCGGACGCGCGTCCGGCGCCGGCGTTCCTCTGGCGCACGTCGCGAAATCCGACACCGCGCCGTCGTCCGTGCGCCACAAGTCTCTGTACAACGCCCCCTCGGGCGTCTTGGCGCGCAACTCTTCGAGCTTGGCTCGCCGAAAGAGCGCCGACGCGCGAAGCGCGGGAATCTCAATAAATCGACCTCGCGCCAGCTCGCGCGGTTCGAGCAAGCCATTTTGCCACCGTTCGAACCTTTTCATCCCCTCGCGCTCCGTCCCACACAGCTCGATGCGCGACGTCGCCGCGTCCCACTCCGCGTTCGCCTCGAGCGCGTCGGCGAGCGATCGAAACGCGTCCGGCGGCCGCAAATCATCCGACTCCATCTCCCCCACCAACGCTCCTCGCGACGCCTCGAAGCACGCGTTCAGCGCCAACCCTTGTCCACTCGGACTCTTCCCCTCCCGGTCGCGATCGAGCAACAGCACGCGCATCTCGCACGTCCTCGACGCCGCTCTCGCGACGTCCTCCGCGCCTCGCCTCCGCGCCCGCGTCGCGTCCCCCGTCAGCGCGTCCTCCGCGAACCCATCGCTCGCGCGCGTCCCCGCGTCGCTCGACGCGTTCGAGTCTCGCGCTTCGAGCGCGCGCTCGAGCGTCAGCAGCCACTCGCGCGTGCCGTCGTCGCTGCCGTCGTCGCCGACGACGAGCTCGAGCGCGACGTCGCGCTGCGTCAGCACGCTCTCCACGCACGCCGCGAGCCAGGGCATGGCGTTGCGCGCGGGCATCAGCACGCTGATCTCCGGCGTCGCGCCCGCGCCCGCGCGCGTCCTCGAGCGCTTCGCGCGCGGCGCCGCGCGCGCGTCGTCGTCGTCGCGCGGCATTGCGCGGCGGCGAATGCGCGCTCGAGCGGCGTCTCGCGTCGGCGGGCTCGCGCGCGCGTCGACGCGCGCGGCGCGAGCGTCGACGACGAATCGCGCGGCGCGCGCGGACGCGACGCGCGCGACGCGCGCGACGCGCGGGACGACGACGATGGCGACGGGAGGACGTAACGAACTCTCGCGCGCGCGCGACGACGACGACGCGCGCGCGACGCGCGAGATCGAGCTCGCGACGCTCGCGCGCGACGACGACGACGACGGCGACGGCGGCGGCGACGCGCCGGCGCGCGATCGGCGCGAGGCGGACGCGGGACGAGCCTGGCTCGGGACGACGGCGGCGTGCGCGTTCGCGGTGGCGACGTGCTACGCGGACCGCTCAAACATTTCGACCGCGATCGTCGCGATGAAGGATGGGTTCGGGTGGGATAAATTCGAGGAAGGGTTGGTGCTGAGCGCGTTTTTTTACGGATACGGGGCGACGCAGATCGTGGGAGGACGGTGGGCGGATCGAGCGGGCGGGAAGACGACGCTGGGTTGGGGCGTCGCGGCGTGGTCGGCGGCGACGGCGCTGACGCCGGCGGCGGCGCGCGCGGGGATCGCGCCGTTGATCGCGATGCGGGTGATTTTGGGCATGGGTGAGGGTTTGGCGTTTCCGGCGTGTCACGCGCTCATCGCGAGAGAGGTGCCGAGGGAGAAGCGGTCGACGGCGGTGGCGGCGGTGACTGCGGCTTCCTTCGCGGGCGCGGCGTTCGCGTTCGCGGTGACGCCGGGATTAGTGAGCGAGTTCGGATGGCCGAGTGCGTTTTATAGCTTTGGCGCGATCGCGCTGTTGTGGGCACCGTTTTGGTTCGCACTTCCGGACCATCGCGAGCCGCGCGGCGTAGACGATGAAATCGAAGACGCGGAGACGAGACGATTCATCGCGGAATCGAGCGCCACGGCGACGAAGCCGCCGGCGTCGTTCGCGATTTGGACGGAGCTCATACGTCGCAAGGAAGTGCGCGCGATTTGCGTCGCGCAATTCACGCAGAGCTGGGGCATGTACGGCCTTCTGAGTTGGCTGCCGACGTACTTTAACGAGGCGCAAGGCGTCGATTTGGCCGACCTCCCAGCCTTCACGTTCGCGCCGTACATTCTTCAAGGCGTCCTCGGATTCGGCGTCGGTATCATCGCAGACGACCTCATTCACAACAAAAACGTGCGGGTGAAAACGGTGAGACGCGCGGCGCAGTGCGCCGGCACGCTCGGCCCCGCGCTGTGCCTCCTCGTCGCCGCGTCGCCGCTCGCCGAAGGCAACGCCACGCTCGCCGCCGTCGCCGTAGACCTCGGTCTCGCGCTCTCCGCCCTGACACTCGCGGGCGTGAGCGTCTCGCATCTAGACATCGCGCCTCGACACGCCGGCATGGTCTTCGCCACCGGCAACACCGCCGCCACGCTCGCCGGCGCGCTCGCCGTGCCCGTCAGCGGCGCCATCCTCGACGCCTCCGATTCCTGGTCCTTAGTCTTCGCCGTCATCGCCTTCGTGTACGTTTCTGGCGCTATTTATTGGTACGTCAACCTCGGCGATCGCGAGTTGACGTTGGACGCGGACGCCCGCGACGCGCTATACCCGTAGCGATAGCCGTAGTCTAGTCGTGTTGGTGCCAAACGCCCGGCTGTTGCCGCATAATCGCGCGCGCATGCCCGACCCGATTCCGTGCGCGCGCGCGCGCGAACAGCGCGAACGCTCGAAAGACGTGTGCGATGACATCACGAACGCGGTGCGTCGCCCGCGAGCGCTCGAACGCGCGACGCGACGCGCGCGACGGTTTGAAAATTTCAAATTCGTCGTGGTTCCCCTCGCGACGCGAAATGCGCGACGCGACGCGCGAATGAGGACTGACGACGCGACGTGACGACGCGAATAGGTGGAACATTACGCCGCCGAAGGGTTCGACGCGCTCGAGTCGTGCTTGAACGAGGAGACGGACCCGGATGAGCGCACGAAGGCGGCGTTTAAGCACGGTTTGGACGCGCTGTACGCGAAGCTGCAGTTGAAGATTGGCGACAACTTTAATCGGTTCTGTTCGCACGCCAAAGCGGCGTGCTTCGCGATTCCGAGCGAAGTGATTGAGTATGAGTCGCGCGTGGAAGAGATTGACGCGCTGCCGAGCGTGAGTGAAGAGGAGGAAAGCGCGTTGGACGGGGAGTTGCGCTCGCTGCGAGCGCGAATCTCTCGAGCGAGGGCGTTGAAGACGACGAGTGAAAAGGAGTGTAAGGCGTTGGACAAGGAGTTAGAATCGCACGTTGAAGTTGTTGGTAGAATTCAAGCCATCACGGCGGCGGTTGGTAAGGAAAACGCGCGAGTGAAGGAGGGACTGAACGCGGCGGGGGCAATCGTGCACACGGCGAAGCAGTTGCAACCGTTGTTGGCGCAAGCCGAAGCCATGCAGCGTACCGGCGGTTTCATGCCTGAGCGCTCGACGAGTATCGATCCGGTGGTGATGGCGAATAACGCGGTGAAGCAGCACTTCATTCAAGGGAGCTCTTTGAGCGTGTTGCGTTCGCTCAACGCCAAGCTGAGTTCGCAAATGACGGCGTAGCGTGTACGGCGCATCGTGTAACAAAAACCTTAGTCCCTCATTTCTGGCGCCGAGCGATGATAGAAATAAATTCGATTGCAATGTCGTTGGTCGTTCAAATCACGCGCGCGCGCGTCTCGCTGATCTTACCATCCCTTCTGATGGGTATCGCGATACGTTCCCGGGATGCCGCCTTTGGGCATGAAGCGTTCGCTGAGTCGCGTCCAGTACAACTTGAGCGTATCTAACAGCATCAACAACGCGTTCCTCGTCTTTTTGCCGCCACCTCTATTGGGGTCGTATCCACCGAGGTTGCCGCTACTCGGCGCCCCCGGCACTGTGGCTCCGCCCGGCAAAACGCTCTCGTTCGCGGCGATGCTAATGAAGAACCCAAACGGCACGAACCAGACGATCATGAAGAAAAAGCCGAGCACGTACTCGGTGCTGTGATAAGTGCTGTGAAAGTGTCGCACCCACACCCAGTGCGTCGCGCCCATCGCCGCGACCGAACCCAAAAACTCTCCGCTCGTAAAGTCTATGAACGGAAACCGCTTCAACATCCGCGAGTACGCGAACTGCGCCAAACAACTCACCGCGCACGCGAAGAACGGCATGCGATCGACGATGAACAGCAGCGCGTGAAACCCGTACGACGCCTTGATCGACCAATCGAGCACCTTCTTCGTCAACCGCGTGTACTCTTCGACCATCTCCGCGAGGTAGTACAACCCTGCGCGCGTCGCGCGTTCGCCGCGTCGTCCGTCAGTCCTCGCGCTCGCGCGCGCCTCACCGCGCCTCGCGTCTCATCGCCGCGATCCACGCCTCGCGCGCGCGCCACCGCGCCCCCCGTCGCCGCGCCATCGTCACCCAACGAATCGGATCATCGCGTCGCGTCGTCGGCGCGTTCGCGCGTCGCACGCACCGGTGGCGAGGCACACCGCCATGAACACCAAGAACACATACCCCCCGACGTACACCAGGGCGTTGGCGACGATCTCCATCGTCGCGGCGCGCCGTCGAGTGTCGCGATTCTCGTCGCCCGCGGTCGAATTCGATCGTCGACGCCCGATCGCCGCACTCGTCGCCGCGCGCGGCGCAGAACGCGCGCGTTCGACCGCGCGTCGTCGCGGCGCGGAACGCGCGCGCGTCGCGCGACGCGCGCGCGCGCTCGATGTCGCACCCGAGCGAAGAGACGCCGAGCGAAAACGACGCGCTCGATCGGGTCGTGCTGCGCTACCTGCAGCGCCGAGGGTACAGGAACGCCGCGGGCGTCCTGCGCACGGAGAGCGGACTGGCGAAGCGATTGGCGGAGGCGGACGCGGCGAGCGGGATGAGCGTCGCGAGCGCGATGGGCGCGGACGCGGCGATCAGCGATCACTTGCTGTACCACGCGGAGACGGAGACGGATCCGCGAGGCGCGGCGAGCGGATACGCGACGCTGCGAGAGTGGGCGCAAAATTCGTTGGATATGTACAAGAGTGAACTGTGTAGGGTGCTGTTCCCGATGTTCGCGCACGTGTTGCTGGATTTGGTGAAGAAGGGATACGCGGAGGACGCGCGAGAGTTTTACGCGACGCACCACGCGGACCACATGCGGCTGTACGGGGAGGATTTGGCGGCGTTGAGCGCGCTGAGCGATCCCGAGCACGTGCTCACGGACCCGGTCGCGAGGAAGTTTTTGGATAACAAGGTGAGCCTGAAAATGACGCAGTATTCGTTTGAGTTGCTGGTCAAGTTTTTACACGCGCAAAATCTCATCTCGATGTTGGCGGTGTTGAACGCGCACCTGTGCGTGGAAGTGTTGAAGGGCGAACCGAGTCCGTACGAGGACGAGAAAGAGGGTTCTGTGGTCATCACCGGACGCGCGCCTGAGGCGCAACGCAAATTTAACAGCATCAAGGGCCGATGGGGATTAGTGGACTCGTGCTTGGAAATCGAGAGGGTGAAGCAGTTTAGAAAGGAATCAAAGGAAAAGGAAAAAGAAGCGGCGGCGAAGGCGCGCGAAGAGGCGAAGAAGTCGAAGAAGCAGAAGAAGGAAGAAGCCGCCGCCGCTGAAGAACGAGACGCCGCGGGTGGGGATGAGGAGATGGAGGACGCGCCCGAGAAGAAAACGGAAGCCGAGTATCCGGTGGCCATGCTCGAAGATCCGCCGAACGTGATCAAAGGCAAGGTACCGGTGCCACAGCTCGATTACGACGCATTCGAAGAGGCTTTGGAGGATTTGCGGTGGCGAATAAGGCTTTCGAAGGATGTCCTACCCACGGTGGCGTTCTTCACATTCACGCACGCGCACGGATTGTTAATCTGCGCCGACGCCACGGGCGACGTCAAGCACGTGGCTGGTGGCTTTTCGGACTCTGTCGTGCGCGTTTGGCATTTAGAAGAAGAAGATGAAGACGACAAGGACAAAGAGATTCCGGTTGATCGCGACGCAAAGACGCCGCGATCGATTCCGATGACTGAGTTCGTCGGCCACAGCGCGCCCGTGCAACAAGTCGCGTTTAGCCCGTGTGGAAAGTTTTTGTTATCGGTGTCGCGAGACTGCCACGTGCGCGTGTGGAGCATGGAGCTGAAGATATGTCTGTGCGCGTACGAAGGTCACCTGCATCCGATTTGGGACGTGCAGTGGAGTCCCTTCGGGCACTACTTCGCCACCGCGTGTCACGACCGCGTGGCGCGCGTGTACGCGATGGACGCGCCTTTCCCGCGTCGTATGTTCGTGGGTCATCTTTCGAACGTCGATTGCGTGGCGTGGCATCCGAACTGTAATTACGTCGCCACCGGCTCCGCCGATCGCACCGTGCGTCTGTGGGACATGTTCGATGGCGAATGCGTTCGCGTTTTCGCCGGTCACGCCGCTGGTGTGCGCGCCATAGTATTCGCGCCCGACGGTCGAACCATCGCCAGCGCCTCGGATGACGGTCGCATTTGCATGTGGGATCTCAGGCGCGCCTCGTGCGTGATCTCGTACAAAGGTCACGTTGGTCCGGTGTATTCCATGGACTTTGCCGGCGGCGGCAATTTACTCGTCTCCGGTGGTGCGGACGACACCGTGCGCGTCTGGGACGCAACCGTCCCCGCCGACGAGGTAGAAAAGCTAAAAGAAGTCCCCGCGGACGCGGACGCCGCGACGCTCGCCGCCGCCGCGGCTGCGGCCGCCGCCGCGAAAGCCGCCGCCGACGCCGCCGCGGCCAGACGCGAAGTCATCCGCCGCGTCCCGCTCGAGACGTTCCCGACCAAGAACACCCCGGTGTTCCGCGTCAAGTTTTCAAGGCGTAACTTGTGCTTAGCCATGGGCGCCCGCAGATCGACCAAGGAATAATCACACTTAAGAAATCGTAGTCTCCTCGCTCGCCCGTTCTGTTACGGCGGCTCGACCGCCGTCGTCGTCCGCATTCGGCCGCGCCCCATGCCCCTCCGCGCGCCGTCCATCGCGCCGCGCGCGCTGTCGGCGGCGCTCGCGCGTCGCGCGTCGCGCGTCTCGCGCGCGCGTCGGCGCGCGGCGCGACCAGCCGCCGCGAACGACGACGCGCTCGGCGCTTTCCTTCCGCGACGGCGACCGCGACGACGCGCCGACGACGACGCGAAGCGCGCCGACGACGACGCGAACGAACGCCGCGCGACCGATGACGCGGCGACGTCGACGTCGACGTCCATCGCGGCGTCGACGTTCGTTCGCGCGTACGACGACGACGACGCGCCGCGGGACGCGCGGCGCGAGACGCGGCGGAAAGAACGCGACGCGTACGTCGCGCGAAAGCGCGCGAGGGAGGCGAGAAAACACGCGTGTGAATACGTCGTCGTCGTCGAGGGCGGCGCGGACGTTCGAGCGGTGCGAAACAAGGCGGGATTTACGAGCGAACGAGCGAAAGTCGTCGCGGTGCGACATCGAGGCGCGTTTCGCAGGCGACCGAACGGCGAGATGGAGGTGAAGCGCGAGAGAATGGATGAGATCGAGGAATTAAGCGTAAAGTATGACGCACCGATCGTCGTGTTGTTCGATTGCGACACCGCGGGGCGGCAGCTGAGGAATGCGTTTTTGCGACGTTTTCCCGACGCCGCGCACGCGTTTATGGGCACGCGCGTGAGCTCGGCGAAAGAGGACGGAAAGTGGCACGCGCGAGGGAACGTGGGCGTCGAGCACGGCGAGGGCGAGGACATCGCGCGCGCGATCGCCGACGCTCGCCGCGCCGACCGAGATCGCGCGGTGTTCACGCGCGAGGCGCTCGCCGAGTGGGGGCTCGTCGCCGACGCCGACGCCGACGCCGACGTCTGGGCCGACTTCGGCGGCGTCGTGCAGCGCAGACGATTGGTGGGCGAGTACCTCGGCGTGGGCGATTGCGACGGTCGACAATTACTTCGCCAGATGAACCTGTTCTTCACCGAGGACGAGGCGCGCGAGGCGATCGAAGCGCTTCCCAAACGCGGCGAGCCCGTCCCGCCGAAAATGACCGACGGTCGCGCCGATCGCGCCCGCGCCGGCGCGCGCGACCTCGACGATTTCACCGCGTTAGGTTTCGATCCCACGGCGTACGTTCCGCCCGGTCGCGCGCCCAGAGGATTCGAGTAGGATTTTTATTTTCAAACGACCCTCGCGCGTTCGTCTCGTCGCGTCGCGCGCGCGCCTCCCGCGTCTCTCCCTCGTCTAGTACCCCGTCAGCTTCCCTCCCCGTCCCACGATCTCCCCCACGCAAAACCACGCGTACACCTCCGCCGCGAACACCACCGCCGTCCCGATCGTCGCCACGTCCGCCTCGCCCGCTCGCGCTCGCGCCGCCGTCGCCCTCGCCGCCGCCGCCTCCGCCGTCGCCGCCTCGATCGCCCGCGGCAGCCGCGCCAGGTTCGTGTACACGAACTCGCGTCCCAGTCGCTTCGCCCGCGCCGGGTCTCGCACGACGTACTCGGCGTTCGCCGCCATGGTTTTCTCGTACCGCGCGATCACCTCGGGCGCGATCGCGTCGTACGTCGCGCTCGCGGCGCGCGACGCGGCGGCGCGCGCGCGGCGCGCGGCGTCGAGCGTCCGATTCGCGAGCGTCATGCGTCGAGGCGCGCGACGGCGCGCGCGCGCGTGTGCGGACGCGCGATGATCGACGAGACGACGACGACGACAGATCGACGCGCGCGGCGACGCGCGTCGCGACGCGCGCGCGACGCGCGGACCGGGCGCGGGAGACGACGCGCCGCGAGACTCGCGCGGCGGCGCGAACCAGCGTCGCGACGGCGCGGCGCGGCGGCGCGGCGGCGATTCGCGCGATGCGGTCGGTGCGAATCGCGCGCGCGGACGCGACGCGCGCGCGCGAGGCGCGACGCGCGACGTTCGGACGGCGCGCGATCGCGTGGGCGCTCGCGATCGCGCTGGGCGCGTGCGCGGGGGCGTGCGCGGGGGCGGCGACGCGGATGGAGGGATCGGACGCGCGCGCGAGGGCGAGGGGCGACGCGCGCGACGAACCGTACGTCGGCGGAAGCCTGCTGGCGAACGTGCTGCGAGGGGACGGCGGCGTCGGAAGCGGTGATTTTGTAGACGCGCTGTGGGCGACGGCGAAGGCGCTGGCGTGCGCGAGCGCGGCGTGCGCGGTGGCGGCGATGACGGCGGAGCGAGGGGCGACGAACGGCGAGGGGAAGCGCGCGAGGGGCGAGGGAGAGAGAATCGACGGCGCGAGCGATGGCGGGCGAAGCGGTGACGATGGATCGCCGCGAACGCCCGAATCGCGATCGCCGAGAGGGACGCCGCGGAGTTTAGAAGAGATCGCTCGAGCGAAGGAGGCGGCGAAGGAGCGTAAACGTCGGCTTCGCGAAGAGCAAGAGCTTTTAGCGAAACGAGAGGAGCTAGAGCGCGCCGAGATCGCGCAGTTGGTCGAGGCGGAGCGCGCCAAGCGCGAGGCGGAGCGAGTCGCGGCCGAGGAGGAGAGATTAGCCATGAAGAAGCGAGAAGAGGAGGAGGCTCGCGTCGCCGAGGCGGCGGCGGCGGCCGAGCTAGAAAAACAGCGAGAGCAAGAGGTTGAGGCTCTGAAGACGAACAAACAGCAGCAACCGACGGAGAAGTCGTCCGAAACGATGACGTCGATCAAGGTGACCGCCGGTGGCGCGGAGTCGAAGAAAATACCACTCCCCGCGTCGCCTCGCAAGCAAGCGCCGGCGCCGCGGCCCAGTGGTTTGACGAAAATCCCAACGCCGCGCATGGCGAACGCGCCGAAACAGATCGGCGCGATCGGCGTTCGACCGCCGGTTCCGTCACCGCTGCCGCGAGATCCACCGCCGCTACCGAAAGGTCCGCCGCCCGAGTACGCGCGTCCGCCGAGCGAAATCAATCCGCCGTTGCCCCCCGTGGCGCCTCTCGGCGAAGTCCGACGCATGTCGTCGCACGCTATCGATGCGCTGCCGGCGTCGCCGAATCACTCATCCGTGCGCGTGCCGCCTGGATTTGAATCAGCGATGCCATCGACGCCCCTGTCGTCGACGTCTTTCGACGCCGCGTACGACCAGTGGGGCCTCGCCGACGGAGCTATTCAGTCCTTCTTGGCCAGCACCACGGGCACGGACGACGACCCGTTCACGTCTGCATTGAGAGTTGGAAGCGACGGCGCCAACGGCGGACGCAGCGGTTACGAAGACATCTTCGCCCCGACCACGAGCGCGCCGGCGGCGACCGCCGCCGCGCCGCCGTTGCCGCCGACGCCGCATCCAGAAATTTTGGCCGGCATGCTCGGTGACGACGCGTGAGCGACGTCGAGGAAAGAATCGAGTTGCACGCAATCACTCAAACATCCATCCATCCATCCATCCATCCATCCATCATTCGTTCACGACGAGCTACATAGAGCGCGTCCTCGTTCTGTAATGGAAACGTCACACGTCGACGCGCGACGCCCCTCGACGATCCACCATGCTCGCGTCCGCGACGACGAACGCGCCCGTCGCTCGCCCGCGAACGCGCGTCCTGCGCGCGCGCACCGCGTCGTCCGGCGTCGCGCACCGCGCGCGCGTCGGCGTCGCGCGCGCGTCAACCTCTCGCGACGACGAACGCGACGACGAACGCGCGAGCGCGAACGCGCGCGCGACGACCTCCGCGCGACGACGCGAGATGACGCTCGCGTCGCTCGCGCTCGCGATGGCGGCGGCGGCGAGCGCGACGACGACGAACGCGGCGCGCGCGGCGTCGGACGCCGGCGACTGGAGCTCGCCGGGCTTGGCGTCGAGCGGACCCGCGGCGAAGTACGTGAAAACGCCGAGCGGTTTGGTGTACGAGGACGTCAACGAGGGCATCGGTGAACCGGCGCGCGCGGGTGACGTGGCGGTTTTTGAATACGTCATGCGCCGCGCGAATGGATATTTCATCTACGGCACCGTCGACTGCGGCATCGGATGCGGAAACGGCGACCCGTTCGAGGCAAAGTTAGGCCCGGATGGGAACTTGATCGCGGGTTTGGACGAGCTCTTGACGGGCATGAAACCGGGAGCGAAGCGCAAGGCGCTCATCAAGGCCGATTTGGGGTATAAGGACGATCCAAAGTTATCTCGATTCGCGCCGCGGCCACCCGAGTTTGGCCAACAGCGTCAGATTATTCGTCTGAGCGCGAACGACGAACCGATGGTGTTCGAGGTGAAATTGGTCAAGACGCGAGCGAACTCGCGATAGTGAGTGCTGCGGTTAAGCGTTCGTCGCGTCGCGGTGTCGTGTGCGCGGCGATCATTCGTCGCCGCGCGACGCCGCGCGAGCGGATAAGGCGTCGAAATCGCAGCGAAGAAATTGAATAACAAATCTTATTTAGTGTCGTGCCCGTCCTCGCGATCGCTCGCTCGAGCGACGCGTTTCGCCTAAAACCCATTGCGCTTTTGCATGTCGAACAACTCCGCCTCCGCTTTATCTAAAATCGAAAGCAAATAATCCTTGTTATACGCCGTGTGCTCCGAATCGTACGGCACCCCGTTCTCTCGGTTCACCGCGATTTGCACCCCAACCTTCGCCTGCGCGTTCCACGCGTTCGCGTACCCATAAAACGACTTTCCGTGATGGTACTGATACTTCGCGAACCACGCGCGGCGTTTCGTTTGAAATTCATCGATGAACGCCTCGTCCGTCTTTTCGCCTCGCAGCAGCGCGCGCGTCATGTCGATCACCTCCATCGTCTCCTCCACGAACTCCGGCGCGACGACCGCGCGCGCCCGCGGCGTGTTCACCGCCACCGGCATCGCGAGCAGCGCCGCGCCGACGCTCAGGACCGCCGCGCGTCGGCTCTTCGCCGTCGCGATCGTTTCGTCGCGTTCGTCAACCATCGATCGTCCCGCGCGCGCGACGACGCGTCGCGCGCGCGTCCTTCGCCGCGCGTCGACGCGCGTCGTCGTCGTCGTCGTCGTCGTCGTCGCGCGCGCGAGCGTCGTCATCCCGTCGTCGTCGGTTCGCGTCGGTTCGCGCGCGGGTGTGTCGACGCGACACAGCGCGTCGCGTCGCGTCGCGCGAGCGCGCGCCATGGGCAAGGCCAAGGCGCGCGCCGTCGCGCGGTCGTCCGCCGCGTCGTCCGCGCCGGCGACCAAGCCGAGGCGCGGCGTCGGGTTCACGAGCGGGCCGACGAAGCATCGCACCGGGAAGACGCTCGGCGGCGGCGTGGAGTTCGCGAAGAAACGCCTGAAAGTCGGTCGAAAGGTGGCGAAACACGCGAACGAGACGGACAGCGCGGTGCGGAGCAAGCGCATACGGCTCGCGGCGCAGAATTTGCAGAGCGCGGGGGCGGGGACGAGCGGTGAGGGGACGCGGGACGAGGACGCGGCGAGCGCGCGAGGGACGCCGCTGAACGAACTGTTGAATCAGTGCGGACACTACGCGGCGAAGACGCGATGCGATGGGTTGAATGGGTTGTTGGAGGTGTGCGAGAGGTATCCGGGCGCGGTGCGAGCGAGGGCGGGGGACGCGATCGAACGCGTGGGCGAACGGTTGGCGGACGAAGCGAGAGAGGCGAGACGAGCGGCGAGGGAGTGCCTGGGGCGAGGCGTGGTGCCGGCGTTAGGGGTGGAGGGGCTGGCGCCGTTTGCGAAAACGTTGATTTTGTACGCGGGGGCGGCGCTGACGCACGTGGCGGACGATGTACGGAGGGACGCGCCCGCGGCGCTGGACGCGCTGTTGGAGGCGGCGCCGACGCTCGTGGCGGCGCACGCGCCGGCGAGCACGCTGGGGCACTTGGGCGAGCTCTTGCGGCGCGGAGACGACGGTGGCGTCGGTTCGGGGTCGTCCGTGCAGCGTGGCGTCGGATCGCAAAAGCCCGCGACGCGATTGGCGCTATTGCGAAGTTGTAGGCGCTTTTTGGAGACGCTCGCAGAGGGCGTAGGCACGACGGACGGCGATCGCGGTGGTCTTTCGTCGACCTCGTCGATGACGACGACGTTCGTTTGGGGAGAAGAGGCGCGCCGCGGCGCCGCCACGCGCTCTATCGGATCGATGTATGCGGAAAGATCGCGCCAAGCGCCGCCGAGCGTGCTCGCGGCGACGACGGCGTCCAACGACGAATCTGAAGATTCCGGGGGACGAATCACCGGTGAAAGTCGTGCTGCGGTGCGCGTGAACGCCAAACGCCTTGTAGAGTTGGCGATGTGCGTCTGGGACGACGCAGCGCAGACGTTTACGGATGAGAGAGGCGTCGACGTTGATCGCGTTCGAGTAATGGCGCAATCCATGGCGTGCGCTCGGTTAGCGCTCAGCCTCGCCGACGGTGCGGAAGAATCGGAGATGCTCGAAAACACTGATAGTGCATCGACTGCGGTGAGTGTCGTTCCGGAAATCGCGCGGCGTACTCTCGGCATGTTCCCATCGACGTCGCCGGCGAGCGTGGCGGAGAAGCAAGACATCTCGCGAACGCGCGAGGCGATGGTGGATTTGAATTTCGAGACGTGTCGGTTCTTGCTCGACGCGTCCTCATCGGTTGCTCACGAAGCACTCGCGCAGCATTTAGCGCCAGGAGTGATGGATGCGCTTCCGCACGTTCTCGCGCGCGCTTTGCAATACGTCACGTCGACGCTGCGGGGCGTCGCCCTCGACGGCGGCGCCATGGGCGAAGACGTGCCGACGCCGGATGACGCGTACGGGGACGTCTTGGCGCTCGCGCGTGACGCACTTACTTTACCGGCGTGGTGTTTCAGTGCGAGCATCACGGGTAGCGCGTGTGCAGATCTTCTCGTCGCCGTGACGGAGACTTGGGAGCGCGCCGTGGCGGATGAAGACATCGAACGCATCACGCAATGCGTCGCTTTGTTGACGGAAACTTTGCCTGAAGAAGCGCGACAAGGGTACTTTCGCGTGCCGATCGAAACCGCTGCGGGATGGGTGCGTCACATTCCTCGCGTACTGTGGGCGTTCAAGCATGAAAACCCCTCTGCGACGCAAAAGTTGCTGTCGTTGCTACACGACGTCGCGGCGAGAAATCCTCCGGGATCGCCGTTGGCTGACGTCTTATCGACGTGCGAGGCAGAAATGGCGGTGCTTTTCTTCATGGTTCCACCCGCGGGGTCACCCGAAGGCGCGAAATCGAGACCCGGTCCGTTCGCCCGCCTTCCGTTCCCGTCGCAGTGTGCGGCGGTGCGTCTCGTAGGCGTCTTGCCGACGCTCACGCCGCCGATGATTCGGGCGTTGGCCAAGATGTGTCTGGACGTTGACCGCGTGAATGAAGAACTTTGCGTCATCGCTATCGAGGCCATGCAAGCCAACGCGCTGGCGGCGCCTTTAGAGTTAACGATGTCGTTCTACGCCACTCTACTCGTCGGCGCCGCCGGGGTGAAATTTCTCGACAAGTCGAGCAAGCGCGACGTCGCGACGGTGGAACAGAAATCCTGGCTCATCGCTCGTCGAGCGATTCCGAGCGCGGCGGCCGCTTTAGTAGCGCTTAGTGATGCCGACGCGCCGTGGACCGGGGCATCTCTCGCCAGTGTGACGCTCAAGCACATGTGGAGCAGTCGAGTGGAAAAGGGCGACGTCGACGGCGCCACGCGAACGGCGAGCGGGTTCGTCGCGCTCATCGCGAGCACGGCTGAATTCGCAAGATCGGTGTCGGGTCAATCGGGTCAATCGATCGATGACGATAACGTTTCCGGCGCCATTCCAGAGATGTTCGCTTGGTTCATCTTGCGCGCTGAAGACGGCGATGGCGTTGACGTCGACGTCGCGTGGCGAGCGTTGCGCGCCGCGCCTTCGACGACGCCTGGTCCCGTCGCGAGCGCGGTCGTCGCGTCTTCCGAATCTTCCGCCGCGCTCACCGATCGCGCGTTGGCTTTCGTGAGCAAGTTGATCACGGAAACCGCCGCCGGTTCGATTGAAATTTCCAAAGACGAGTTGCGCGACGTCGTCCGATCGATTCAAAACAAAGCGTCGGCGCTCGAGGCGAACGAGTCGACGAAACGCGCGCGGGCGCTCGACGTTCATTGGAACGTCGCGTTCGGAGAGGCGATATAGCATACTATACTAGATGCGCGTGTGTGTGTAATATATTCGTGTGTATATTCCAGTGTTCGTCCGCGTTCATCGTCGGCGAGCGGCGCGATCACATGAAATCGTAATCGTCGTCCGGACTCGCGACGTCGTACTTGTAATCGTCCAAGCCCGAGTCCCCGCCCTTGGACCCGGCGTTCAAGAATTTGCCCTTACCCTTCTTCGACCCACTCGCGAGTTTTTTCGCCGCCTCGGCGTCGGACTTCTCCTTCTTCACCTTTTCCGTGCGCGTCGCCACCACCTGCGTCTCCACGTCCTTCGCCTCCGCCGCCGTCAAGTCCCGCATCGCCACTCTCAACAGCGCCTTCAACCCCGCGGTGTAAAACCCACTCTCACTCCTCGACGTCAAGTATTTATACGCGATCGCGCTCCCAAACTTCTCAAACTCCCCCTTACCCTTCGGTTCGAACTCGTCCAACTTCACCTCCGCGTCGCCGAAGAGCTCGCGCGCCGCCCTTAAATCCGCCTCCTCCACCAACCGCTGTCGTCGCGCCTTCTCCGCCACCGGATCGTCCAGCGCGTCGTCGTCGTACGCCACGCGCGTCTTCACCGCCGCCTTCGCCTTCTCCCGCGCGCTCTGCGCCGCGCGCGCCTGGGCGTCCGCTCGCGCCTTCGCCTCGCGCGCCGCGACCTCCTCCGCCGTCTCCGCGTCCTCGTCCGCGAACTTGTCCTCGGTCGCGGCTCTGATTCCGACGCGCGTCAGGTCGGGGACCTCGTAGTCGTCGTCGTCCCACCCGGCGTCGTCGTCGCTCATCGTCGCCGCGTCGCCGCGACGCGAAATCGAGGGCGTCGCGCGGCGTCGCCCGAACCCTAGGGATGATTTCGCCGTCGCGCGCGCGCGATGTCGCGAAACTTACGGGTCGCGCGATGGATGCGAATCGCGAATGAATCATCAATCGTCGACGCGGCGGCGACCGCGCGGACGACGGCGTCGCGACGCGGACGCGGGACGACGCGGGACGACGCGGGACGTCGAACGGGGCGCGCGGCGACGCGATCGGGACGACGGTGACGCGACGGGGGGGGATTCATCGACGACGCGCGGTGATTCGCGGGCGGGCGCGGGGGGGCGCGATGGCGCGCGGCGCGGCGATGGGGAGAAGCGCGACGGTCGCGAGACGGCGCGCGCGCGGTGGTGAAACGCGGGCGCGCGGGAGGGGGGGGGGATGCGCGCGGGGACGGGCGTCGGTGGTGGATACGTGGAACGACGGCGACGCGGCGGCGACGGAGACGGAGACGGAGACGGAGACGGAGACGCGCGAGGGACGCGGCGAGAGGCGAGTCGCGGTGCGAGTGAACGATTTCGAGGCGCGCGCGGATTCGGCGCCAAAGGTGGTGGTGTTTTCGGGAGGGACGGCGATGAACGTGATCGCGGTGGAGCTGAGCGAGTTGACGCAAAAGGTGACGCACGTGATACCCGTGAGCGATAACGGTGGGTCCACGAGCGAGATCGTGCGCGTGTTGGGTGGGCCCGCGGTGGGTGATCTGCGATCGCGGTGTCTGAGGGTGACGGATGAGTCCACGCCCGAGGCGGTGGCGGTCAAGGCGCTGCTCGGGCACCGTCTGCATCCGACGGATAGCGCGCTCGCTCGAGACGAGTGGTACAAGATTCAAGAGGGCGATCACGAGCTGTGGGAAGGCATCGGACAGGACTACGCGAACATCATTCGCCGGTTCTTGGTGCACTTTCATCAAGAAGTGACGTCCAAGCCGATCAAGGAGAGGTTTGATTTCGTCAACGGGTCAATCGGAAACTTCTTCTTCGCCGGCGCGCGACTATTCTTTCGCTCGATGGATGCGGCCATTTTCTTGTACTCTCGCGTCAGTCGCATTCCAGACGACACGCACATCGTGCCGTGCCTTTTGCACAAGGAAAACGAGCGCGTAAATCTCGCGGCTGAGCTCATGAACGGGACGATTCTCCGCGGGCAGAATGAAATTTCACACCCGTCCATCGACAGCAAAAAGTTTTCAAAGGAAGTCTCCATGTCATCGTCATCCGCGCGCAAGAGCCCGGACGTCGTGAGCAAAGAATTTTGGACGAAAGTTCTGGAATTGGGCGAAGTGCCGAAGACGGAGGCGCACGAGATGTGGGGCGGGTTGCAACAAAGTTCGGGAGGTTTCAAGAGCGTGCGCTCGGCGCTCGCGAGCGGCAGCCTCATCGACGCCGGCGAACTGTTGAAGTCGCGCTTCGTCGACATCGCCGACACGCCTTTAAGTGTTTGGGACGTCGATAAAGTCGTCACCGCGTATGATCCGTTGGAGTCGCCCATCAAGCGCGTCTTTTACGCCTCGAGTCTCGATCCGGCGGACGACAACTTTGAGGTGCAGCCAAAACCGAACCCCACGGTGCTGGAAAACATCACGGATTGCGACGCCATCTTGTACGGTATGGGCTCGCTCTATACCTCAATCATCCCCAACGTCGGCCTGAAAGGCATGGCGCAATGCATCGCGAGCTCCACATCCAAAAAACTTCTCATGCTCAACGGTTCGCTCGATCGCGAGACTGGCACGATGACAGCCAGCGAAATCGTTCGCGCCGTCGTCGATGCCGTCAACATGCGTTACACCGCCGCTGAAACCAACTTTGACGTCAAAGAACTGATCACCGACGTCGTATACCCCAAGAACGGAGGCATCACCGTCGACGTCGACGCGCTCGCCGCGATGGGCGTCGCCGTTCACGAGTGCGATTCCATCCCCGTCCCATCCCCCAGCGGCGCCAAAGTCGCGCATTACGACACCCGCGCTTTCGTCAACTTCCTCGCGTCCGAGCTTCTCGCTCCGTGACGTCTCACACCAGCACTTGATTCTTATTCTTCTTGTAACATCGTCGAGCCGCGCGTCGCGCCAAGGCTTCAAAAAACCCTTCAATCTCGATCGCGCCGCACTCGACGGCGCGCTGCCCCGCGCGCGCGCTCGAACGATGTCACGCAGCGCCGTGAAAACGTTCGCGACTTCCCTCGCCGCGCGCGCGCGCGCGGCGACCGCGTGCGCGTCGTCGTCGGCAACCTTTGCGACGGCGTCGCTCGAAGCCGGGAGAACGATGCCGGCCACGACGACGCGCGCGCGGACGATCGGCGTCGGCGCGGACGCGCGAACGCGTGATCACAACCGTCGTGACGCGTTCGCGGGCGCGCGACGGGGATTCGCGGCGTCGAGCGACGCGGGTGCGAGCTCGAGCTCGAGCTCAGGCGGTCGGGACGGCGACGAAGACGAAGACGAGGCGCTGCGGCGACAGTACGAGGCGCTGTTCGAACGATTCGAAAACGCGCCGAATAAACGAAAGCGATTCTTACTGAATTTAGCGCTGAAAGGACGCGTGGACGCGGACGTTGGTGGAGATGGTGGGGACGAAAACGAGGGCGGACGCCAGCGGCGAGCGCTCCAGACGCGCGTCATCGACGTCAACAGGACGACAAAGGTAACCAAGGGAGGCGATTTGACGAATTTCACCGCCATGGTGGTCGTGGGGAACGGTGATGGCGTCATCGGGTTCGCCACGGGTAAAGGCGCGGATGTGGGGATGGCGATCGATAAGGCGTATCGCAAGGCGGCGAGGTCGTTGACGTACGTGCAACGCTTCGAGGATCACACGATTTATCACGAGGTGAGGGGAAAATACTGTAAGACGATTTGCGTGATGTTACCCGCGCCGAGCGGAGACGGGATCGTGGCGAACGACACCGTGGAGGCGATTTGCACGCTGGCGGGTATTAAAAACATCAAAGCGAAGATTCACGGCAGTCACCATCCGCACAACACCGTGCGTGCCGTGTTTGCGGCTTTAGAAGCGGTGGAATCTCCCGAAGACGTCGCCAGGCGCACGGGTTCGATGATCTACAGAGTTCAATAGATTGAATAAAAATGACTACATTTCAGCAGCGAGGACTCGCTCGAACCGCTCTAAAAACACCCCCGCGTGCGCCGAAGTAAACAAGAGCCCCGGACGCGCGCGAATGGTCGCCGAGCCGCACCCGCCGATGTCGACACCTTTTTGCAAGAGTGCGTGCAACAGCGCGTCCCTGCGCGCGGATGTATCGCAATCGATGGCGACAAGCGTGCCCACGCCCCGCGCATTGGCGAGAATGCTCGGATATTTCTCCTGTAACTCGCGCAACCCATTCAAGAGCGTCTCGCCGGCGGATTTCACGACGTCCAATAAATGATGCTCTTCTATGCAATCGAGGACAACCTCGAGCTGAATGAGCTTTGCTGGATCACCCATCCACGTGTTGAAGATGCGGTACGGGAGCTCGGGCGCGAGATCCGCGGCCGCGTAGAATCCCGCGATTTGCATTTTTTTGCTAAACGTCACAATGTCCGGCGGATGTTCTAATCCCCAAGCTTCGTGCGCCCAAAACGTCCCACTCGATCCACACCCAGTCTGCACCTCATCGACGATCATGCGGACGTTTTCTCTCTTCGTCAAAGCGCGAAGCTTTCGGAAAAAATCCGCGCTCGCGTGATTATCGCCGCCCTCCGCTTGCATGGGCTCGACGATCACCGCGACGACGTCTCGATCTCGCGTCAACGCCTTCTCGACTTCAGCGAGACACCGCGCCTCCTCTTCGGCGTTTTCTCGCTCAAATTTATCCAGTGGGTACTTTAATTTCGGAAACGGGCACGACGGCCAGTCAAACGTCGGGAAATCAAGCTTGTGAATCCACTTTGTGTGCGTCAGCGACAGACACGCCGCCGTCCGTCCGTGAAACGCACCATCGAACGACAAAACTTTAAATCCCGGCGACCCGGGCGCTTGATTCGTCAGACAGCTCACCTTTTCTTCCTCGCTTATCTCGCGTCCGCCCCGCCGCGCGTTCGCCGCGCTTATGAATACCGCCTTCATCGCGTGTTCGTTCGCGCACGCCCCGCACGCCATCGTCGTCGCGCGCGTCAACCCTTTCGGCGCCACTCGCATGAGCGTTCGCGCCACTCTGTCGTCCCATCCGATCGGTGGGTTATTCCCCAGCGCCGGTCGGTGCGCGAGAATCCCCACGTTCGCTTCGTCTCGCATCGCCGCGAGCATCTTTTCGTGGTTGTATCCCACCGGCAGCGACGCGATGTGCGCGTACAGGTCCAGCACCGCGTTCCCATCCGCGTCGACGACGTAATTCCCGCGCGAAGCGTCGACGTCGACGAAGTATCGTATCGACCCCACGTCCGCGTGCGCGCTGAGCGCTTCCACGGCGCGTCGCGACGCCGGTCCCGGGATGGGCGTCCGCACCACCGGGGCGGCTGGTTCACCGTTCGACGTCCCCGCGCGCGACGACGACGACGACGCGCGCGTCGACGCGCGCGCGTCGCGCGACGCGCGCGAAATCGCCTCGCGCGCGCGTCGTCGCGCGCATCGCTCGAGCGCGCGCGCGAGCATCGCGGCCGACAGTGCGGCGGTGCGCTTTTTCACTTTTTCGCGAAAAGTGTCCCGACACTCGCGCGCGCGCGACGATGGCCGCGCCGCCGCCGGGACGATGCGGACGGGTGGAACAATTTATTAATAACGCGTGGGTGCGCGCGCCGCAGGCTGCGGCGCAGGCGCAGGCGCTCGGCGGTGCCGCGAGGACGCTGCCGGTGGTGAACCCGCACGACAATAAAATCATCGGTGCCGTCGGTGCGGGCGATCGCGCGATGATCGACGACGCGGTGCGGGCGGCGCGCAAGGGATATAAGGTGTGGAGCGCCACGCCGGGGCGCGAAAGGTCGCGGGTGCTGCGGGAGATTGCGAGAGGGATCGAACGGCGGAAACGCGCGCTCGCCGAGCTGGAGACGCTGGACGCGGGGAAGCCGATCGAGGAGAGCGAGTGGGATATCGATGATGTCAGCGCGTGCTTTGATTATTACGCCGATCGGTGCGATGAAGTGTTCGGGGATAAGGCGTACGCGGAGGAGGATGTGAAGTTACCCATGGACGAGTTCGCGGGACGGTTGCGACGCGAGGCGCTGGGGGTGATCGGTTTGATCACGCCTTGGAACTATCCGTTGCTCATGGCGACGTGGAAAGTCGCGCCCGCGCTCGCGAGTGGATGTGCGGTGGTGCTGAAACCGAGTGAGCTCGCGAGCTTGACGTGTCAGGTGTTGGGGGACGTGTGCGTCGAAGCAGGGTTGCCGCCGGGGGCGTTCAACGTAGTCACGGGGCGAGGCGACGAGGCTGGCGCTGCGCTGTGCGCACACAAGGGTGTGGATAAAATATCGTTCACTGGCTCGTTGCAAACCGGCCGCATCATCATGAGCGCGTGCGCGAAAGATGTCAAGCCCGTATCGTTGGAATTGGGCGGCAAGAGCGCGTTGGTCATTTTCGACGACTGCGATTTGGAAAAGGCGGTGGAGTGGGCTCTGTTTGGGTGTTTCTGGACGAATGGTCAGATCTGCAGCGCGACGTCGCGCGTCTTCATTCACGAGCGCATTCGAGAGAAGTTCTTAGCGCGTCTCAAGGAGGCTGCGGAAGCCATTCCGTACGGCAACCCACTCGTCAAGGGGTGTCGCCTCGGCCCGCTCGTGAGCGAAGGGCAGTACAAAAAGGTGATGAAAATGGTCGAACGCGCGAAGCGCAAGGGATACACGCTTTTGACGGGCGGCAAGAAACCGAGCGATCCGGACTGTCGAGAGGGGTTCTATCTCGAACCCACGGTATTCGTCGACGTCCCTATGGATGCGGAAGTGTGGCGAGAAGAAATTTTTGGCCCGGTGATGTGCGTCAAGACGTTCGCCTCTGAAACGGAAGTCGTGGCGATGGCGAACGATTCCGATTACGCCTTAGCCGCGGCGGTGATCACAGACGACTTAGCGCGACGCGAGCGTATGACTGCCGCGTTTGACACCGGGATCGTGTGGGTGAATTGCTCGCAACCCTGCTTCGCTCAGCTCCCGTGGGGCGGTCGCAAGCGAAGCGGATTCGGTCGCGACCTCGGCGCGAACGGCATGGACAAGTACTTGCACCAAAAGCAAGTCGTCACCTACGTGTCCGAAGACCCGTTCGCGTGGTACCCCATGTTCGACGCCAAGCCGAACAGCAAGCTGTAGCGCGTGTACTATCGTCGTCGATGAATGAATGAATAAATATGTATTTCAAGATTTCAACGCGAGCGTCGAGCGCTCCTTCGCCCTCCGGCGACTCAACTCGTTCGTCTCGACGCCTCACGGCGGCAACGCCGCGGTAATTTGCACCTCAACCAACAATTCAGGTCGCGCCAACTCGCTCTGCACGCACGCCCGCGTGGGTTTATTATCCGGATCGATCCACGCGTTGTACACGGCGTTGAACTCGGGCGCGTCTTTGATGTCCCGCAGCCAGCACATCGAGGTCAATATTCGCGACTTATCCGTCCCCGCCATCGCGAGCAGTTTGTCAAACTTTTCCAGCGTTTCGATCGTTTGTTCTCGCACCGTGGTCGTGGTCAATCCAACCTGTCCGCTGCAGTAGACGATGCCGTTGTGCACGACCACCTGACTCATGCGAGGGTCATCGGTGCCCAAGCGTTGGATGTCCGAGGCGTGCATGCGCGTCGTCCGTCGAGCCGCGGGCTCGGAATCGGTGCGTCGCGATGCCTTGCGTCCGACGACGACGCGAGGGCGCGAGAGCGCGCGCGAGACGGTCGCGAGAGACATTGTGAGGCGAGAAGCGCGAGTCGCGGGGCGAGGGGCGACGGCGCGAGCGAGCGACGTCGGCTCGTTACATACGTCGACCGACTTTAATCCTCGAAACGACCCGGGTCGCGCTTCATCAACGCCTCGACCTCGTCGTCCACGACGAGGAGCTTATCTAATCGCTCGAGCGCGGCTTCGCGCGCGTGCGCCTCGTCGTCGTCTTCAAGGAATTCGTCGTCGTCGTCGTCGTCGTCGAATCGCTCGGCGTCGGGATCCGGGTTCAATAACGACCCCTCGCTCATCGCGCGATAGATCTCCTCCAGCGTCGTCGCGTCTTTCGGGACGAAGCGCACGTGCGCCGTCACCGGGTCGTCCTCGTCGTAGGGCTCGTCGTCGTTCGCGTCGTCGGCGTTCGTCGTCGTCGACGCGCTCGGCGCGTCGGCGCCGCCGTCAATCTGACAATACACGCACCCGCCGCTTCCGTAGCGATCGTCCTCGCGCGAGATCGCGTGCAGCGCGAGACAGCGATACTCGCACGCGTACGCCGACGTCGACGTCGGGTCTCGCGGGACGAAGGCGACGCGCGCGTCGGTGATGTATAATTCACCCGGAATCGCGCTCGACGCCGGGTCGTCGTCGCCGATCGTCATCGCGGCGTCGCAGGACAAGACGCATCGCTCGTCGTCGTGTAAACGCAGCGCGCGTCGATCGTCGAGCGCGTTCGCGCGCGCGCGCAAACCTTCGGGAGGGGCGCGGAACATGTCGCGCGAGTCGCGATGTGCGGCGTCGACGACGTCGACGGACGCCGCGACGCGAACGTCGCGCGCGGTGGCTACGATTCGATTGTACATCGTGATTACAAAGAATGCGCGCGTCGCGCGCTCGACCCACGGTTCACGACCGCCGACCGCCGGCGAAGAAGAGCGAGTACGCGCCGTCGCCGATGAACTTCGCGTGTCGCCGCATGTTGGCTGAAATTTTCCCCGCGCTCCTGTTGAACCGCTCCAACGCCGCGCTCGCGCCGAGCTCGCGTTCGCGCGTCTCCCTGATCTCCCGCGCGCCGACGCGCTTTCGCATCGCCGCGTCCGTCGCGTCGTCTTCGCTCGCGTCGCCGTCGCCGCGCCGCGCCGCGCGTTCGTCCACTCTCTCCGCGACGAGCACCTCCAGCCCTTGGCACACCGGGAACTCCGTCCCGCGCTTGCGCTCCTCCAGCGTGGGCGCGCGTCGTCCCTCGGCGTAGAAGGGCACCGCGCGCGCGCTTCGTCCCAGGCACGCGTACCGATACCGTCCGACGACGTCCCCCGTGCGCAGCGTCCGCCGCTCTTCGCGCAGCGCCGCGTCTCGCCGGCGCGTGAATCCGTAGCACGTCTGCGGGCGTCGGCGCGCTCGTCAGTCGCGCGCGTCGGTCGATTCGCCGTCGATTCGCGTCGACGGAAGATTCGCGGATTCGGAAGATTCGCGTCGCGCGTCGCGCACCGGCGTCGCGCGTCGACTCTCGCGCGCGTCGTCGAACGTCGTCACCCCCACGCACGTGCGCGTCGATGACCCGCCGCCGTCGTCGCGCGCGCGCGCTCCGGTGGTCGACATGGAGTGCCGCGCGCGAGGGCGTCGCCGCACATCGCGACGCGATCGATCGCGCGCGATGAGCGAGGACGCCGCGAACGAGGTGCGCGAACGGACGCTCGCGACGCGCGACGACCGCGCGACGACCCGGTGACGCGCGCGCGCGACGACGCGCGACGAGGGACTGACGAAGGCGCGATCTGAATGAATGTCGACAGACGGCGCCGCCGACGACGACGCCGATCTTCGGCGCGGCGTTCGCGCAGGGAGGGTTCGGCGCCGCGGCCGCGGGCGGAGGTTTCGATCCGTCGAAGTTCGCGTCGAAGGAGGCGCCGAAGGCGGAGGAAAAGACCGGGAACGATGACGAGGAGGGGGACGACGACGTCGAGGCGGAGTGCAAGGCGGAGTTTAAACCCGTGGTGAAGCTGGAGATCGTGGAGGGCGCGGAGGCGACGACCACGGGGGAGGAGGACGAAGATATTTTGTTCGAAGCGTACGTGCGAGGCGAAGCGAACGGACGCGAGGCGTGGGATGGAGAGATGGGACGCGCGACGCGAGGATGGAGGACTGACGACGAGAACGACGACGCGCGACGCAGCAAGGTGAAATCGTACCGGTTCACCGACGGCGAATGGAAGGAACGAGGACTCGGTCCGATTAAACTTCTCGAGCACAAGACGTCTAAAAAGATTCGCGTGCTCATGCGCCGGGATAAAACGCTGAAGATTTGCGCCAACTTTTACGTGCAACAAGAATCCAAGGTGGCGGAGCACGCGGCGAGCGAAAAGGCGTGCGTGTTCACCACGGTGGATTGCTCGGACGGCGACGAACGCCCGGAGCTTTACAACATGTGCATCAAGTTCGGAAGCGCGGAAAAGCGCGAACTCTTCACGGCGGCGTTCAATGACGCCCAAAAGAAGATGGCGGCGCTTCCGGCGGAAGAGGGCGAAGCCGAGGCCGCCGAGGAAAAGGCGCAAGTCGCCGAAGAAGCGGACGCGCTCGCGGACGCTTTGACCGCGACCAAGGTCGAGGAAAAGAAAGATGAAGAGTAAACACCGACGTTGATTAGCTTATGATGTCGAATATCAAACACACAACATCCGATTTAAATCATACACGGTTTTATTTTTCTCAACGCCCCGTCGCGAGGGCTTTGTCTACTCGTCTACGAAGAAAGCAAGCGGCGGCCGAACGTGTCGAAAGCGGCGGCGAGTTCCTCGGCGTTCGCGCGAATAACCTCATTCGGACACTGCATTCGTCGGCTTTCCGAGGCGTAGCTCACGCACAAGTCGCCGATCGCCGCGCGCACGTGGCCTCCGGTGGCGTACGCTCTCGGTTCGCCGTACGCCGTCGCCTTGGGCACGAGCGACTGGTCCCAAAGCTGGAGCACAAAGTACACCGATCTGAGCAAGCGGAGGCGCAAACGCGGGGTTTGTAACGCATCCACTTTCGACAGACGCTTATCGTGCATGCGTTGGGCCGGGGTCGCGAGCAAGCGGTCGTACGCTCGTTGCACGGGCTCTGCGAGTCCTTTGCACGCGACGACGAGCGCGTCCGCGACTTCGCTCGTGTCATACTCATCGTCGACGTGCGCTTCGACTGCGACATCGGGAACACCCCACAGTCCTGCCGCCATGAGCTCCAAACGCAAAGCCACGTGAATGACCGGAAACGCGACGTCCGATGGGAACAACTTCACGCCCAACGCGCGAACCACGAGGCAGGCTTCCCGCAGGCACGTCGCGGCGCTCGGCGCGCGAGACGCGGCTTGTAAGAGGAGCTTATCCCATAAGTCACACACAATCTCGCCATCCGGATCGTGGTATTGCGAGAAGTGCACCATTTCGAGGCAGATGTCCCACAACTCACACGGCTTGGCGAAGTCGTTGTACAAGTCGCTCAGTTGCTTCAACTCGCGCTCCAATTCGTACACAAACGCCTCCTCCGGAGCGTTCGACGATCCGGTGGCGCGTGCTTGACGGGAGCGCTCTATGCACACGCCCAGCACTCGCCGCTGCATGTCGAGCAATTTGATTTTGCTGTCGACGTTTTCGCAAAACGACGTGTCCAAACCATTGGTCAATCCCCCGTCGACCGACTTTCTGGCGTGCATGAGCGCGCGCTCAAACAAAGCCATGCGCTGGTCCAAACTGAACGTTTCGTCGTTCGCGCATCGACGCTCCGCTAACGAGCAATCGACCTGTGCCGCCAATCCAAACAGACTTCGGGCGGCGTACAACTGCGCCAAGAGATCGAGATGTCTCGCCTCATCCGGCGTGAGCGCGCCGCCTTGTTGCGCAGACGTCAACGCGCTCTTGTTCACCAAGTACGGTTCCAACATAGCCGCGGGTAGCGATAAAAGCATGGCGTCGCGTCTCACTGCAATCAGCTCCGCAAATACGCGGTGCATGAAATCTTGTGAGTCAGCTCCAGACACTCGTTGAAGCTGCTCTAGAATCTTCACGAGACCTCGTTCACGAATGTCCTCGGGAAGTTCTTCCGCCGCGACGCGACTCAGCGAACCTGGTTCAGCGTCCGCATCAGCCCTTCCAGTCGCAAGCGCCCGAATCGTGGTACACGTGACTTCAAAGCACGATTGGAGATCCTATAATGCGGTAAAAATTTGTCGTCAGTAAGAGATTGTCGCGATCCCGTCGTGACTCGAGCCGAGAATGATTCGCCGTCGCTCAGGCTTAGATGTTCTGTAGTTTTTAATCATCACGGCACGCCCGGCGGTAAGCCGAACGTTCACGTATCAGATTCGTCTTCATCGCAACGAAGTTCTTTCGAGATTTGAGGTCAAGATAAACTTACCACCATGTCCACATTCGGTTGCGAATGCATCGTAAAACGAGCTTCCTCTGCGCGCGCCTCGAGCGCCGCCGCCGCCGCGAGGGGCACAGCGGTGACGCCATGAAACGCGCGAAGATCGACAAGTTCAGCACAAACGGCCGATAAGTCTCCAGAAGTCGGCACCTTCATGAATAAAGCGATCGCATCGTTCACGTATTGGTCGCGCAAGACGTTTTCCTTTCTCGCGCGCGCGTCGCGCGCCAACTGCAACAAGTCTCTGGCGTGGTAAAATGTCCTCGAATCTGCGCCGAAAAAGTCTGGGCATCCCTTTTGGAGCTCCGCAGCTAATTCCTCGGCGCTGTGACGAGCGTGAGACATTATGTGAGACATCATCGCTTCGATGAGCGCACCCGCCAAACGCGCCCCGTGCGTCGTCGAAACCAACTTCTTCAAGGTGAGCTGTCGCAGTGTAAAACAAAAAGTCAGTCGAAAGTCTCAGAAGAACACAGCGCGGAAAAGTAAAAGTGGACGCTCAGTGGAAGGGCACCATATGAGTTGTCATCACTGTGAATCAGGGGATTGACAGATTGATATATGGGAAATCATCATCGCGCAGGCAAAAAAGAAAAGACGAGGCGTAGGAGCGCGGAAACGTACCTGTGACAGCTCCTTGCGAATCGCCGAGGGAAGCATGTCGGCCACTCGTGAGAAACGTTCATCAGTGATGATGATTCTAATGAGAGACAAAGCCTGCGCCGTGCGGCTCACCAAGGCGGAGAGGGCCGAGAGACTGCGCTCTTCTTCCTGGAGTGCCGTGAGTTCGCTGCCGGATGAACGCACTCGACGCCGCTTCGTCTGCGACATCGTGGCGCCGCTGCTAATGCGCGGTCTACGCTGCTTCAAGAAAGTCACCAACGGCATCAAGCGATCGTGCAAATTCTTGAGCAACGTCGGATCCAAGGAGCATCTGAGCGCCGGTTCTTCACTCATGTACCGAGCTGCCGCTTGCACCGCGCCGAGCGCTTTGTTCGCGATCTTCATCGCCGGCGATAGCGGTCGCGAGTTGCCGTTCAAATTCGTTTGAACGGGCGCGCGAACGGGCACAATGATCGCTCGTTCCCACGTGCTAGACATTATGCGAGCCGTGAACAAGTACAGTCCACGCTGCGCCGACGAAAAAGTCAGCACCGGTTGCACGATCGCACGCCCCATGTTGAAAGATCCACCATTATTCTCTTGATTTTGCGCGTAGCTATCCTCCACGATGCTCGGCTCGCCGGTGAGACGCGGGTCGTCAAAGGCCCGCTTCGCGGCGAGGATCACGGCGTTGGATTCGGATCCCGAAACAGATAACGCGACGCACATTGCCGCAGCTTCAATCGGTCCGTAACTCTTAAAGAACTCCTCGATTTGTTCCGGAATGTTCTTTTCAAGAACACTTCTCAACGTGTCAATCGGGCGCGCCTTCTCGAATCGAACCAACCCGGCGTTGGTCATCAACACAAACGTTCTTCTCGGGCACATGTATTGCGTGACGAGCTCAGAGAGTAGTCCCGTCGATTTTACACGTGCTTCTGGAAGCGTCCCCGTGGGGTATGGCGGATCGATCGCGTCCTGTACGCTCTTTGGCATAGGAATCTCACCGAGCGATCCGAGACTCGACGCGCAGCGCCCTTCAAGTTGTTCCAAGGTGACGACTTCGCGCAAACCGCGAGTGCCGCTTCCCGAGCTCGGTGGGGGCGTCGGCGGCGGCAACTGCAAGTGTGGGGGTAGCGCCAGGTCGCGGTTTGAAAGTATCAATCGCGCGTCAGAGTCGTTCGGCGTCGCGTCCGACAGTAACAAAACGCCGCTGCTGTAAAACCCGGCTTCAATTTCCAAGGCCCTCGACGTGGTGTTCAAGAGCGCCTGCGCCGTCGTCATACCGCGCTGATTTCCTCCTTGCGGCGGCGGGTCGCGTTGTTCGACCACGGACAGTCGCGAAGGCCCTTGTCGAGAGCTACCCGTACCCGAGGCGACGCCGTACGAGTACCCGCGCGACGGCGGAAGAGCGGTGAGGTAAATGCGTCTTCCATCCGCGCAAATCGCCACCAACGTCACGACGGACGACTCCTCCGGATGCACCAACGCGACGTGCACTAACTTCGCCCCTTTCTTCACCGATGACGTCGCCGATGCAAACAGAGACCCTTGACCGCGAGCCTGCGCGGCGAGTTGCGCGACGTTTTTAACCTCGGCGACTTTTCTCGGCGCGTCCTTCGCCGCGGCGCCGACGTCGTACACAACCACCACGCCTTGTTCGCTGCGCGTGTACAAAATCCCGCGCTTGGCGTCCACGACGACTTGTTTCAAAGCGTCCGAGCCCTTCAATCGCAGCACCGAAGGCAACAGCGAGGACAAGTTTTGACTGTGTCGCACCTTTTTGCATCGCTTGCTGTGCCACGTGTCGCTCTGCGCGTACACGAGTTCATAAAGCGCTTCGTCCGCACCGGCTAAGAAGATCCTACCCTCCGGCGTAGACGTGATGTCGTTCATGATGGTCGCGTCCGTCGGGCACGAGTACTGCAGCGGATGCAGCGTGAGCTCGCGTCCGTCGTCCTCCAAGCACACCCCCACCATGACGAGCTCCACCGTCGTCGCGATGACGAGCACGTACGAGATCGCCTCTAAAAACACCCCACTCTTCGGTTTCACCAACCCCACCGCCACGATCGCTTGCTCTTCCCCGCTGTACTCCACCGGCACGTCGTCCGCGACGTCCAACCTCCACAAAAACAACGCGTTGTCCACGCTCGCCCACGCGCGCGAAATCTCCGGCAGCACCCCGCAAAAGCACACCGACTGCCGCGTGTTGTACCGCTCCAGCACCACCCCCGGCAGTTCCTCCTTCTTCATACCCACCACATCGCTCGGCCATCCCGCGTTTTGAAACGAATACGCCTCCCGAGGCGCCTCTCGAAGCAGTTCCACCAAGTCGGCTTGCTCGGCGTCCGCCGCGAGCTTCGACACCGTCTTCGCCGCCGTCTCCATCGCCTCTCGCGCGTCTGCGTCCCGATCGCGCGTCCGCATCGCGCGCATCGCGTCAGTCTCACCGTTCCTCGCCCTCGCGCCTCGATCGCGCGCGCGTCCTCGACGTTTCGCGCGCGAATCATTTCAAATCGCGCGTCCTCGTCGAATCGTCCCAATCCGTCGCCCTCGCGTCGTCGTCGCGTCCGCGATCGCGCGTCTCCGCGCACCTCCGCTCGTCTCCGCGCGTTGGCTCGCGCCGCGCGGCGACGTCGACATCGCGCGCGAAGGAACGCCGCGCGCGAATCCAATCCAATCCCGCGCGCGGCTCTGCGGCGCCGACCGACGACGGATTCGATCCGCGCCGCGCGCGACGGCCGCGACGTCGCGCGCGCGGTTCCGCGCGCGACGCCGCGCGCGGAAAAAATACGCGCGTCCGTCGCGCGCGCCGCGCGTCGCGTCGCGCGCCGCGCCGCGCGTCGACGGACGCGCGTCCCCCGGAGGCGACCGGCGGCGGCGACGCGACGCCGCGCGACAGAGCGCGACGCGACGGCGCGCGACGGCGCGAGACGCGCGCGCCATGGACGACGACGACGACGACGCGCTGAGCGACGACCGCGAGTGGTCGCTGGGCTTTCTCGAGCGCGCGCGACGGGACGACGACCTCGAGGCGTGGCGGTTTCCGAGCAAGGCGGGCGGCGCGCCGGCGTGGATGGATCCCGTGCGCGTGCCGCGGGCGAGCGCGCTGGAGACGAACGAGGGGGAGCGAATGGCGTTTTTGTGCCAGGTGTACGCGCCGGTGGACGCGGAGGCGAGCGCGTTTCATCGGACGGTGTACGTGTTCGTGAACGGGACGCGAGGGGGCGAGACGCACGCGAGGGGCGGCGCGCGGGCGTTCAGGGGACAGCTTCCGAGGGCGAACGCGTTCTACGGGTGGGATCCGGTGGCGGAGGGAGAAGCGGGGCGCGCGCTGACGGCGGAGGAGACGGCGACGCGGCGCGCGAGGTGCGATTGGTGGGACGCGAGCGCGGCGGCGACGAAGACGTATCCAGAGTACGAGTTGGTGGTGGAGACGGAGGAGCGAGGGGAGGGAGACGCGATGGGGGGGGTGGAGTGCGTGGATGGTGACGTGGGGGGGGACATGACCGCGGAAGAGATCGACGCGATCGAGGCTGCGGTGGTCGATGAGGATATGGAGCAGTTGGCGACGTTTCACGTCATGCTGAAGAACGACCCGGAGCAGGTGTTGAGGTATTGCCCGGAGCCCGGGGCGAAGCCGCTGTGGCCGTCGGTGACGCACGCGCCGAATACGGATAACATTCCGCACTGCGAACGGTGCGGCGCGCCGAGAAAATTTGAGTTTCAGATTTTGCCCACAATCATCAGTCAGCTCGGCGTCGACGCCGAGAGCGACTCCGCGCTCGATTTTGGGTCAATCGCCGTGTACACGTGTTCGAAGTCGTGCGCACCCGTGGCGTGTGATGAGGGAGATGATCGCACGGGGGCGTACGCGGAGGAGTATGTATTGGTGCATCCGCCGCTGAATCAGTGACGCGTAGTAGCTTAGAATGATTAATGTGACATTGCAAATGAATTTGACGGGTGTGGCGGTGCGTGCGAGCTTGTGAGCGAGCGAGCGAGCTGTTTATCCTTGATCGAAAGATTGATAAATGGTACACCGTGCACAATTTGAGCATGTGTGACGAATAATTTATAGGCATTTAAGACGTCGCGCTGACGTCTTTGATGTGTCGCACGGCGAGCTTGACGCCTTGCATGGCGTCTTCCCACTTGCGCGCGGAGACGGATACCATGAAACAGTTGCCTCCAAACCGCTTCAGAATGGCGTGATCCCCGCTTTTTACAGCAAGCGCGATGCTGACGACGCTGCAGTGTCGACGCACGGCGTCGATCAAACCGCTGAGCGTGCCAAGCGCGTCGGCGAGAAGCGCAGACGGCAGCGGGATGGTGGACGCGTACGACGCCACTTCGATGCGGCTGTCGTCGGCGTGAGTTCGGTCTTGCACCAGTTGCTCGTGACTGTTGAGAATTTCGATGAAATCGTGCGCGTTCCCAGGAGCCTTGACGACGATGCAGTCGTGTAATGCCGGGACCAGTTTCGCGTCGACGTAAATGAACGTGTTCGCCGCCATCGAGCCGTCGAGCATATCCACCGATCGCGCTTGAGCACGATTCATCGGCATACCGTCTTGCGTCGATGCGTTTGAGTCGTGCGTTTCTGTATTCACCAGCTTATCCACATTGGGCTTAATCGTCGACTGGCTTTGACTCGGACTGGATGGTCGCGTCGGGCGCCTCATCGAGCTCCCGAGCGAGTCGCTCGCCGTCATCGACTGACTCTTCGAGCGTGGTGTCGTTTCTACACCATCTCGTTGCTGTTTGTCACTGGTTTCTATAACGTATGCACGAAATCTCGACATGTCACCATCCTTGCGCCGCTTCGTTGCGTTCCAGTGATTCTTCACGCTATTTTCGGTTCTGCCCTCGAGAAGCTTGGCGATGTCCGACCATTTGTTTCCGAGCTCGCCGTGCGCCCTGATGAAAGTATCCTCTTCTTCCGTGCTCCACGATCCACGTTTTATATCAGGCGCCAAGTGATTATTCCATCGCTCTCGGCATTGTTTGCCCACGCGGTTTTCGAGCGCACGCGCGATGTGAGACCATCTACGCGTGCCGTACTTGGCGACGAGGTCCGCGAGGCGGCCGTCTTCCTCCGCGCTCCATTGTCCTTTCAGTTTCTCCCCATCGCGCATCTTGAACTTGCCCTCGGGCGTGAATTCCACGTACACGTGTTCATTCAGCGACAGCTCGCCGTCGACGCCGCGCTTGAGGCCGCGTTTACGGGTTTTCAAGTTTGTTGAATTTCTCGCCGGCGCGCTTTTTCGATCTCCCCCAGATCTCGGCGTCATGTCGTACTCGATCGCGAGCGCGTCGTCATCCACCAAGGCGTCGAAATCGATCGAAGCTTCGCACCTAAGGTTGATCCATCGCGTACAAACGCGTCAAAGTCAGTCATTTCCGTCATCGTCATCGTCGTTCTAATCGTCAGCGCTCGCCGTTTCCTCGCGCTCGCCGTTCCGCGCGTTCGCCGCCGTCCCGTCGATTTCCCGCGTCGCGTCGCGTCCCTCCGCGTCGTCCACGCACCACTCGTCGAACGCCCCCTCTTCATCGATAAACTCCGCGAGGTGCAATTCTAAATCATCCTCCATCGACATCTCGTCGCGCCTTTTCAATTTCCCGACGCAAAGTAGCGAACGAAGAAGCGTCGCCGCGCCGCCGCGTCCCCGCGCGAGCGAGCGAGATGACCTGCGCGCGCGGCCGACGCTCGAGTCAGTCGACACCGTCCGTCGGGTCGTCCCGCGCGCGGACGTGGACCCTAAAACAAATAGGTACATCCATCGCGTTTCGCGCGCGCGCGATCGTTCGCGCGATCGTTCCGTCGCCGCGCGCGCGCCGTTCGAAAAGATATGAAAGTACTTTTCAGCGATTCGTCTACCGCGCGTCATCGCGCGCGTCGCGCGCGCGCACGCACCGCGATGGACGCTCGCGAGGCTCGATCTCGGCGATGTCGTCGCGCGCGCGTCGGCCGCGTCCGACTCGCGCGCGCGTCGCGACTCGGTGTGTCGACGCGCGGCGACGCGTCTCCGCGGACGCGACGCGACGCGTCTCCGCGCGGCCCGCGACGCGAGCGTTACGACGCGCGCGCGCTTTACATGGCGATCGCGTCGTATTTAACGCGAATCGCGCCGCCGCGACGTAACGCTCGCGTCGACGCGACCCCTTTTTTTCGCCGTTTCGTCGATTGGGCTACTCGGACGCGGACGCCCGGGCGACGGCGCGGGACGCGCGCGGTGCGCGCGATCGAGTCTCGAAACGCTCATGGGGTCGCGGACGCGCGTAATACGCGATGCGATGCGGGCGGGCGTCGATCGCGGCGTCGGTCGTCGGCGCGGCGCGTCGTACGCGCGGACGTCGGTCGGGGGTAGACGAATCGCTTTTTCGCGCTATCCGAAACTCGAGCGGGCGGTCGAGGGGGGGACGGGCGACGGGAGGCGGCGCGACGGCGGCGATGGGAGGCGGCGCGACGGCGGCGATGGGAGGAGGTGGGACGCGCGACGCGAAGGCGCGCGCGGATACCGACGGATTCGATGCGCGGTTGATGGGTTTCGCGCGAGCGAACGGCCGCGCGGACGATGTCGATCGAGCGATCGTTCGAACGCGCGCTTGAACGATCGACCGATCGCGCGCGGGGTGCGTCGACGCGCGTGGCCAGAGGTGGGATAGTAGTGTGATGTGTCGTTATGAGCTACTGTACTCGCTAGGGTGGTTAAAAAGGTGGATTGAGGTATTAGTAGTACACCGGCGAACGAGGTCGCGCGGCCCGCGCGAGGTCTCGCTGCGCGAGTAGATCGCGCGGTACAATGAGTTGCAGTTATCCGTGTTTACTTTCACGGCGATCGTGCGTCTTCAAACTCCGCGTCGTCAACGTTGTCATCATAGAATGGCGACGCGTCGCCGAACTCGTCGTCGTCGTTGGCGGAGTCGAGCGTGCCTCTATCGGACTCGGTCTCGGCGACCATCAACTGCATGGTTTTCATATTCTTCTTGTCCACTTGCTCAGTCGTCAGCGCGGTGGCGGTGGGATCTATTGTGCCACGCTGACGCGCGTCGTGTTCAGCGCGTTCGTAGGAAGCCAACTTTTGCTTCAAAGCGATCATCTCACCGCGCAGCTTGTCCACGTCGGTGGATTGACGGCCGAGCGCGTCGATGAGAGAAGCGTCGTTTCCACCGTGGCGCACCAGTTCGGCGGCGAGAGCCATACTATCGGCCTCGGGACGAAGCTGAGAGACGTTGGCGTTGGTGGTGCCCGGAATGATTTGCACGACTCGCGGCCAGCCGACGATGGTTTGTCCACCGACGGTAACCCAGACGACGTACGCGCCGGCTTTCGAAAACGTCGCAGAAAACACACCGCGGGACGAGACTGCTTCTTGATCATCAATTTCTGTAAACGTTATGTCTTCGGTACCACTCGCGGTAACGCTGAGTGTTTGCCAGGACTTCCAAGCCGTGGTGTTCCCGAATCTGTCGCGCGGTTGCATGCGCACCGTGACAGTGGTACCCGCTTGCGCGCTGTAGACGCCTTGAGCTTTGAACTCGGCGCCTTGTAACTGCGCCTTGCAGGATGAAGCCGCGGGCTGACTGGGTAGGACTTGAATCTCGCACGGAGAACCCAACACCGGTTCGCGTTTGAAGCCGCTCCACACGTAAAGAGTGTATCGACCGACTGCACGAGCCTCGAATCGAACTTCTGCCGAACCGTCTCCTGCTTCGACGGTTTCGACATCCGCCGGGCCGACGCCAGTGACTTCAACGCGGAATGGCATCAACTCCGCACCAGCGGGAATCAAGTTATCGAAGCGATCGGCGCGTAACACCTTGACGATGCCGCGCGTACCAGCTTCAATCTGTTTGACGTCGCTCGCGTCGATTCGGCAGTATGCTGGGTCCGCTGGTCCGGCAACGCACGTGGCGCTGAGCGTTGCTTGCGAGTTGGGTGAGGACACAACGATGGTGAACGGACCAGCTTTGTTAATCGTGTAGCTGCACACGTACGTACCATCTCCTTGATCAAGTATGGTGGCCTTGACTGATTTCCCCGGGGTCAACGCAGATCGTACGACGGCGCTCAGAGTAGCGCCTCCTCCCATCATGCGGTTGCCTCTGTTGTCTCGTGCCTCAACGATGAACGACGCTCGTTCGCCCGCGACAGCCTTCGTCGAGCCCGCGCCAGTCATCTTACATCCCGGGACGTACACCTGTGCTGCGGCGGTTTGCACAGAGAATGGACATCCAACGACAGTTTCGCCGTTCAAAGCCGCGATGAGCGAATGCGAGCCCACTTCAGGCCACATTATATTGGCGCGGTAACGCGCCTTGTCTTTGGTCAACCTCAAGGGAACAATCGTGGACAAGCCAGAGGGTGCGATTAATCGCAGACAGATAGCCTCATGGCCGTTCACTTCGAGACCTCCGACCTCGTAATCGATGGACTGAATGAAGAATTCAGATTCAGAACCCACCATGTACTCGTCACGCTTGTCGGCTGGAATGAGCATGAGCTGCTTTGACGTCAAGCCGCCTTGGGAAGCGACGAATGAAGTCGCGGGTTTCGGATTCTCCACGCCATTAACCGCTAAGAAGATTCTCCACTCACCAGCCCGTGGGACGACGAACGACAATCGGTACGTACCATCGCCGAAATCAGAAGTATCAGCATCGATAGAACCCGCCGGACCGAGAAGGCGCGCCGTGAGTCTATCACCGCCTTCGAGGCAGACGTTTTGGTACCGATCCGCAGCATTCACGAGAACCTTCGTGACTTCGCCTGCAACGACAGTGTTGAGCGCATCTCCACGAATGGAGCAGAAACGCGGATCCGTTTGAGCGGCAACAACCTGCAAGTTACGGGGGAAACCGTGCACGGGCTTACCGTCCACAGTCACGCGAAGCGAGTAAGTACCTGCTCGCTGGAGTGCACTCGTAAACATTGCTTCTCCGGGCTCTTTCGAGGTAAGGCTAAATACAGAAGTAGCGACACCGACAGCGTCAACACGCAGTCTTTGATTATCAAAGACTGCTTCGTTGTTGAACTTGTCTCTGGCGAAAATGATGATGGCCATTTGTCGACCAGCCAAACCGAGAAGCATGCCACCACCTCGTTCACGAATGCCGCTGAGCTGCACGCTTGAGCGCGAGGCATCTGCGGCGGTGGCCGTCAAAACGATGTCGATCGGTGCACCTTGAATGCAGTCGCGTTGTACACCACCCCACCATTGACGAGCGACGTCTGCCGTAAAAATGCGAAGCGAGTACTTGCCGCACTCCGTCGCGCGGAATTTCGCGAAGGCGCCGACACCCGCTGGGTCGTTGACGACCTCTGCCTCGACGACGCTCGGCCCTTCTCCATCCGCCAGCAAGACGAAATCAACACCAGCATCACCCTGTTTCGGTGGCGCAACATCGTTTCCGAATCGATCTCGACAAAGCACCTTGACTACGAGGACTTCACCCGCCCGCCATGTGGTTCCTTCCTCAACCGGCACCACCGAGCACTGCGTCGGATCAAGTATCGTTGGTTTGCACCTGATTCGCACGACGCGAGTCTGCCCAGCAGACGTAATCACGGCATCATATTCACCGGCTTTATCGAGTTTGTAAGGGAACTCGTACGCACCGTTCATCATGTCTTGCACCTGCACGTGTTTGCCTTCGCCTCGAATGAAATCCACGCTGTTCGTCCCATCTTGCGACTTGAAGGTCAAATGATGGATTGTGCACTGCAATGTCGCGCCACCCTTGTGGATTCGGACACCACCTGGATTGGTGCTTTCGAAGATGAACTTGGTTTCCAGACCGGCGACGCATTCTTCGCATCCAGGACCTGAGATGTGGGATGAGGTCAGGTGCACCACCGTGCGAGACGCCGTCTTCGACTTGAGCTCGGTGCTTGACACCTTCTGCACGGCTTCCTCCGCGAGAGTCGGAGGGAGTGCCGCAAGGACATTCTCCGCTTGATCTACCTTCACGCGATCGAGGAATGTACCAGCCTTGTCACTCGGAAGACCACCACTGGAAATCAAGGCGGCAGCAACCAAAGGAGGCAACGCTGACATTATGCGGACAGCGTGTGCTTCATCCAGACCCGCAACGACGGAACCAGCTTTGAAAGGCTCCATCTTCGAGATGATGTCGTTCGCAATCGACATTGTCGCCGGATCCAACGTTTCATACAGCGTTTTCATCACAGCGAGGATGTTCTCTGTTTCCATGTTCGATGCCGCATCCGCGGCGGGCTGCGGACGCATCTTGATGATCATCGCCGCCCGTTTGGCGTGCGGCATTGACTCCAACAAGAGCGCAGCAGCCTTTGGATCTGGGATGGCACTCGCGAGTGCACCAGCAGTTGCAGGGGTCATTGCTCCGACGGCCGATGCGCTGACATCGGGATCGAGCGCGGTGAGTACTTGCGCTGCTGCTTCAGGCTCAAGCTCGAACATGACCAACAGGACGTCAGCAAGCGGACCTCGCACTTTGGCGCCAGAACGCGGTACGTCAATGCTTGGTGGCCAAACACCGAGGCGTGCCAACGATTCGAGTGCAACTGCGGCAATCGCTGGACTCGTACCCGCAGCTACCGCAGCCACGAGCGAAGATGCGGCATTTTGAGGCCCCAAGAATTGAAGCGCCTTGCCAGCATCCTTTGCGTTCAAGGCACCCAACACAGCTGCGCGAGCGTCTTGGGTGAGTTCGGTCATGATTTTCGCTGTGCTCTTCGGATCTCGTTGCAACATTCCACTGATGTGTAATGTAGTCTTATCTGCGTTGAGCGTGCTCAACAGCTGTAACGCCTTGGATGCACTCACTCGGCCTTCTTCTCTCTCGCACATGTGCGAGAGGATAGGTGCCGCCGTGCTCGGTGGAAGCGTGAGCAAATACGTCGACATTTGATCATCAGGGAGCTCTTGCAAGGCAAGTGCAGCCGCCTTGGCGGGCATCGAGCTTACTGCTTCAATGGCGGCGCTGGCGTCCATGGCTCGAAGCAAGTCCGCGGCTTCGTCTGCCGGTAACATACTCAAGATGGATCCTGCCGCGCCAGCCGGGAGCGCTTCAACAATCGTCACGCGCGCCGCATTCGATGAGCTGCTGATGACGCGTAATGCCTCTTCAGCCTCCATACTTCCGACCGCGCTCGCCATGACATTCTGATCCATAACGGAGATGATACTGGAGATACGTTCAGAGTCCATCGATGCGAGCACCGCGCCCGCTGCACCGGGACGCATGTCGGCGAGCGCTTGAGCAGACACCTTTGGAGCCATACCGGCGAGCGAACGCGCCGCGCGCTCGGATGCAGTCTTACTCGGCTTAAGACCGGTGCCACCCCACTTAAATTTGGCTTGCCTTGTCTTCACGACGGGCGCGGGGATTTCAATCTCGCCCTTTGCTATACTCGTTTCGGCGTTCTTGACGATCACATCACCACCCGGTTGTCTCAACACGGCTGCCTTGATGGCGGCGCCGCCGTCGACGGCGGTCATCTTCGTCATGGCGAGAATATTTTCAACGGCACGAGGATGCGTTCGCGCGGCGCGCTGCATAGCACCGGCTGCAATTTCACAACCTTGAGCGTCAAGTTGCATGTTTCGGACCATCTTAGCGCACTCTTCCGCCGGAGCGGTGGTAAAGATGATACTGACCGTGTCCGGGGACACTTGCAGGCCTCGCCTGATGGCATCCGCCGCCGTCGGCTCATACGCACCAGTGACCAATGCGCACATGGATACCGGGTCGAGTTCGATCAAAATTGCCTTCTGTGCATCAGCTGGGATAAACTGCATCATCTCGGCTGCCTTTGTGGGTTTCATCTTAGCGATGATTGCCGCGGCAACGTCGGGATCAATGAGCTTATTGACGCATAAGGAAGCGGCGCGGGCATCCATACCATTCATCACTTGTGCCGCAGCAGCGGGTGGTAAAGATTCGATGATAGACGCACGTGCGGCCGGTGGCGCGTCGTTGAGCACGCTCAATACGCTTTCCTCCGTCATCATTACCACCGCTGCACTAAGTTCAGTCTGAGACATCATCGCCGCAGCACACGCAGCCTTTTGTGGATTCAAGCGCTGCAAAACCGCCGCGGCAACCTCCGGGCGCATATCAGAGAGCGCATCACCTGCATCCTCGAGCTCGAGCTTGCGGATAATGGCGATGGTCGAATCCACTTGTTGCGGAGGTGGCGGGTTGAGTGCGGTTCCAAATGTGAAGGCATCTTCATCGTCTTCGTCTTCTGCGTCCGGGTCCACGTCTGTCGTGCCGATGCCACTCGCGGCTTGCGCAGCGGCGACGGCCGTCTTGTCGTTGGTGTAGACAAATCCGAAAGAGTTATCCGCGGGAACCATGGTCATCGCCGTCTGCGACTCCTCGCCTTCGATTTCCTCAAATTCTTCATCTGGATCTCGAACACGAACCATGAATGGACAACCCGGAACGACTTCACCAGCAAGATTGACAGTGATGTGATGATCGCCGACTTCAACCCAAAGAAGAGGGCACGAAAATCTTCGCGAATCGGTTTCAAACTTCAGGGGCAAGTTGAAGGACATTTCGCTCGGCATGCGAACAGACACCACCACGGCTTCCCTGCCACTCATTACGCGACTCGGATTCGCTGGTTGCACGAAAAGTGTCGAGCGATCGGCGAGACACAACCGCTCGCCGCCGAGACCGTTGATGACGCAATCCGACGCTTGCAGCGCGCCAAGGCTGGGCATCAAGCTGTAGCGACTTTGTTTCTCGCGCAGGCCATTGGCAGAAATCCACAGCTCGTGCTCAATCGGCATGTCCAGCTCGAAATTAATTGTGTAAGTACCGTCGGTATTGTCGATTATCTGTGTATCAATGGTACCTTCGTCTTCGTTGATCAGCACTGCTTCAATGAAATCACCGCCAAGCGATCGCGGATTACCGTACTGGTCCGTAGCTTGCATCAACAGCGAAATAGGAGTCGCTGTCGCACAATTACCGAGCGCATCCCCACTTACCGTGCACTTGTCCGGGTTACACGGACCAGCGACGACTTGCAAGATTCTTGGCCATCCGTTGCACGCACAGTCGCCGACGAGGGCGGCGACCGAGTAGGCTCCGGCCGTTGTGATGACCGCCGTGAAAGAGCCGACCGCATCCATCGGAACGAACGGAACTTCGATGGGTCCGCGTGCGTGAACGGCGATACGTTCGCCGCCAAGCCAGTTAGTGTGATTCCCGTGCAAGTCGCGTGATAAGACGTGCATCGCAATATCATCCCCTGCCATGATGGTGGACGGCAGCGTAATATCGGCGTCCACTTCGGCGAGCGTTTCCTCTTTACCGCCGTTGACAAGTGCCATTCGGGCGACGCAAGAAGACGGGAAAGTCTCTTGACTGCTCACCATAGCGCTGAAAGACGTGAGTTCGACGGATGGAACATCGAGTGGGGTCATTGTTTCTTCATCGATTGCCAAGGCGACGATAGAGATGTCGTAGGACCCAGCAGCCTGAGCGACAAGTCGAAGTTCGCACGAACCATCGCCAAGCTCCAAGGCTTCACAGTCAGCCCATCCTGGCCCGACAACTTCGGCGGCGAAACGGTTAAGACCATTTGCGGTATCTTTAGTCGTCGGGTTACCATACTTGTCCCGGCGTTGGACGCGAATTAGACCAGCGTCTCCCGCATTCCAAAGTAACATCATTTTACCAGCGTCAACACGACATTCGCTGATTTCGCACTCAGCCGCTTCGCATTTGACGTTGATCAAACGCTTCGTCTGCGTCGTGCCTTCATTTAACGTTAAGACAACTTCGATATCGCCCGCAATCGTACTCGAGTAGATGCAGCGGTACGAGCCGTCGCCGTTATCATGGATTTCACCAGCAATTGGTTCTCTGCCACTGGCTCGACAAGAAATCGCCAAGTCAGCGCCGCCCTTGTTAATTTGGTTTCCTCCGTAATCGCGAGCGAGAAGCGTAAACTCGGCATCTTCTCCGGCGGTGGCAGTTGTGGCACCATCGCCGACAAGAGCTGATGAAATAAGAGCGAGTTTTTTACCCTCTGCGTTGGCGCGAACTGGCGTGCCTGGAACCACAACACCGTCCAACATGATGTTCACAGAGTGGTGACCAGGATGGAGCCAGCGGATCTTGGCGGTATAACACTTGTTATCCCTTGACAACGTGACCGGAATAGCTTCTTGAGAACCAGAGGGATGCGTCAAGCGAACGCTCACAGCCTCCAAACCGGTCATGACGCGATTGTTCGTCTCCCAACCGGCGCCATGCAGCATCAGATCGCTTGTGCGACCGCATTCAACAGATCCGTTTTTAGGCAAAGGAGGATCGAAAGAAACCACCGCCTCCTCTGCCGTCAGTGTACCGAACGCAACGACAAAAGAAATTCCGCCCTCGACGTGAAGAACACTATTGATGCGCGTACTCATAATCCACCTGCCTGCGGCAGTGACTTGGAATTCAAGCGCGTAAGTACCATCTTGATGATCCGTCACGCTCACTTGGCGAGCGAATGCGCCGTTCGGACCTTGGAGCGCTAGCTGCACCGTATCTCCACCACTAAGACGGAGGTTGGCATACCTATCGACTGTTCGAAGTGTCAATCGAACGATGTTACCAGTTTTGACGTCCTTCAACCCATCCATACTCAAAATCGATCGCGGCGCGAAAGTGAAGCCAGCGATGACTTGCATTGCCCTCCAGCAGACTGGAAGGGCGTCACAAAGCACTCGAAGCTCAAACGTGCCCGCGCGAATCATCTTCGCGACGAACTCGTTCTGTAAGCTCGTCGTTCCGTGCGAGGAGAAACTCAGAAACTCTGGACCGAGTGCCTCGACGGTGATCGTTTGACCCTCCTCCCAGTGCGTTTCATTCTTGTATCTGTCTCGGGCTATGACTCTGACAATCACTTCGTCACCCGCTGGGGTGATCCATGAATCATCGGCGCGCGTGCCACCAATGACTTCTAACTCACAGCAATTCGGCATCGCAATCGTCGGTATCAAGTTCATCTCGAACAAACCATTCGGTAACGGAACCATTTCGACGCCATTCATTGTCGTCACCTTTGGCAGCGTTACTTCCTTCATCGCTTCAATGTCTTCAGAGGCGATGAAGGTTCCTGGAACCGCGGCCAATGGCTTGCCAGCGTTGATATCACTCTTTGACGCCGAACGCACGGTACCCGCGAGAGAATCTGTTCGAAGACCAGACTCTTGCGCTTCAATCCTTTTGCTATCTGCTTTGGACTTAGCGGATTTTGAGTCTTCGAGGAGGAGCTGTTGGTTCTCCATAAGAGCTTCGGCTTCCTCATTCGCGTAAGGCACAATGGGAGTGTCGGCAACGTAGACACCGATTTGATAGTTTCCAGCAACTGTGCCGTACAACTTGATTTCCGCCGTTCCGTTACCGAGTTCTAACGACTGGCTTACGATATCTCCAGGTCCAATCGCCTTGCCGAAGAAAGGCGCCAGCCCTTCGCGACGGGTGATTCTGTTACCAAAACGATCCATGCGCGTGACTGTGAGAGTGAGTTGCTCGCCAGCAACCCATACGCCATTATTCACCCCATCAACGCGGCACTTGGCGTAATCTACGCGTCCTGGCTTACATGTCGCCCTGTACGTAGCCGCCTCCGTGCCGAGGAACAGTGACAACTCGAACGGTCCGGCACGCTCGACAATGTAACTCGCCTCATACGTACCGTCCCCGCAATCTTGCACCTTGCCACGAAGAGTTTCACCGCCCGATCGCACGGCAATGCCCATTTGTGCACCGCCATTGAAGAGTCGGTTACCGCGTTCGTCTCTTGACTCGATGAGGATCGTGGCTCGCTCTCCCGCGACAGCACCCTGAAGGCCAGGTCCCGAGAGTCGACACATCGGCAGACTCACTTCCTGCGCTTCAACGTTCACTACGAATGGAGAACCTACAACTGGTTGTCCCCCGACTGCGGCGACAACCTCGTGTCTTCCAACCTCCCACCATCGTACCGTGGCCTTGTAGCGAGAGCCTCGTTCGGCAAAAACGGGGGCGAGTGTGTGCGTCGCACCACTTGGCGTAATCAAGTGCATTGTGATAGCTTCTTGCCCGCTCATCCCGCGCCCGTTTGCGTCATATTCGAGAGCTTGCAAGTAAATATCGCGCTGCGCACCGCAAACTTCCGTACGTTTCATTCCAGGACCTCCTTTCAACACGCACGCGGCGGCGTGTAATGGGCCGTATGTGACGACAACTTCAGTGGTGCTCTCTTTTGCAATGCGACCGTTCACGACGGCTTGAATCGTCCATCGACCAGATTGTGGAATGATGAATGAGAAAGAATACGTTCCGTCTTCGTTGTCTTTGACGTCCAAAGAATTTACTTTGATGCCGTTCGGTCCTGACATGGAGAGATTCACCCTGTCGCCACCCACGTGGCAATGGTTCCCGTACTTGTCCTCTGTTTGCACAAGAAGACTTGTAATCTTACTCGCGACGATGCCATTGAGCGCGTCACCACGTAAGACCGCACGACTCGTTTCGCACGCACCCGGAAAAACGTGCAAGATGAGCGGAGACGTAGCGATCGGGATGCCGTCAACAGTTACAGCGATCGTGTAGCTCCCCGATCGTGGGAAGATGGCTCGAAGCGCCATCCGGCCACTGCGAACGTCGGCCACTTCAAACGGTCTATCCGCGGGCAAGTGCGCCGGTCCGAACGCAATGACGGCCACGTGTTCGCCTGCAAAAGTAGTCGTATTGCCGTACCGATCGCGAGCCTCCACAACGCAGGTGACTTCTTCACCCGCCATGGCGGCGCAGGCGCCATAGGCGGCGGCTTTCGCCCCCGGGCCCTTTGTCGAACTCGTGAGAGATTGCAATGAGGCGGTACAGCCCGCTTGGGAGAGAGCGTCGGTCCCCATACGTGCTTCAAAGGGACAGCCGCTCAAATCTTCTTTCGTATCCAAGCACGATACGGCGACTTTGTAAATGCCAGTGACAGTCGTGTTCAGGAGAAATTCAATTTTCCCGTCATCCAACATGTTGCGCTCGACGATGACGCCTCCAGGTCCTGATGCGCGAGCTTCGAACTCGAGGATACTTTTCGACGAATGAGCGAAATTCCCGAAGCGATCGCGCAAAGTAAGCAGTATTCTACCAGGACTACCGGCCGTCCAACTCTCCAATCCTTGCTTTTCGATCGTACACTTTGGAATAACGACGTCGGATGCCTCGATGTTTACGTCCCAGGCACGAGATTGTCCGGAAGCCTCGACAACGACGGCGATCTTACCGGCCAAGGTGCTCGTGAACTGTACGACGTATTCACCATTACCGCGGTCATGGACAGTCCCTTGCTCAACGCCAGGACCAGGCGCGGAGAACAGCTTCGTGGCGACTGTCAATCGTCCGCCTCCAAAAGTAATCCTGTTTCCACCGCGCTCTCTCGCTTCTAAAATGAAGGAAGAGGATTCCCCTGCTACTGCCCCACGAAGGTTGACGATAGTACACGCGTCGAGGTGAATCAAGGATTTGTTCGCTATGCGCTCCTTCAAGTCTCGTCTTCGCGTGTGCGACATAATCTCTTTAGCCCGTTCTTCAGGCGTGCACATCATGACGCCAACAGCCATGTCCGCAGGAAGACCTTCCAAGAGCGTCGCCGCTTGCGAGTCATCCATGGCGGACACGTAAGGCACGAGCGCGGCGATGAGCGGAGTATCGCTCACAGCCTTACCGGCTTCGGCCTGAATATTCGAACTCGATTCGATGACTTGGCGCACTTCTGCTGGACTCATTCCTTCGATGATACGCGACACATCCATCGGCTCGAGCTTGTGCAAAACGTGAGCAGCTGCCGTCGGGGAAAGATGCGTTGCCAGCGCGCCGCCAACAGCTGTTGGTGGTTCGATGTTACGCAAAATCTGCGGCGCCAGCGCCTCGAGGAACGGGCCCATGAATGGCTCGTCGCATCGCCCGCTTGAACCGGGATTCACCATGATGCTCACCACTGATGCAGCTTCGGTGTGGCTGAGAACTGAAGCAGCGCGAGCTGCTTGCGAGGGCGACATTCGCCCGATTTCTATGAAGACTTTCGCCTGGTCGCTAGCACCCATGGGGCGGATTGTCTCGCGAAGCTCCGTCGCGGTGAGATCGACCAAGATCTCGCCGGCGTTACCCGTTTGACTGAATTCGATGAGCTCAAGAATCGCCGCTGTTTGCTGCTCCGTCGTCAGTGCCCTGAACATGTGCAACGGACCGGACGGAGCGGTGGTGATTTCTCCGTCGGCCCCTAGGACAGTACCATCGGCCGTGATGATCCCATCAGGTCTAAGTTTGAGCACTTGTCCATCGCTATCGATGATAGTACCATCTACACGAAGGGATGCCGAAGTTCCGTCGGAATGATTGATTGCCGATCTGTCTTCGTTCACGTGAGAAATGGAACCATCCCCCCATTCGATCGAGCCGTCTTCCATCATCTGTGCCACGGGACGAGCGATAGCTTTAGAGCCAACCTGACGGCGCTTTGCGTCGATGAGTGCAAAGAGGCAGCCACCGATATGCTCGGGCGTTGCTTGCTTGAAATTGTCGCGGAGCTCCTCCGTGTCCATGCTAGCGAGAGCTGGGGCCAGCCGGTGACCCGTGTCCTGGGCATCCGCCTTCATTCGACTGCGCTCTTGTGCGGACGAATTCTTGTCCACTTTATACGCAGCATACAAGGTCTTCGTCATCTGGAACATGGAATCTCCGCCGAGCAGGCCAATGACACCGGCTTGCAGCTCAACTGGCAGTTTAGAGACAATGGCGGCTGTGCGCTCATGCGAAAGCCCGGAAAGAAGCCTGGTGTTCTCACCCTTATCCAGCTTACCAGTGAGTTCAGCTACGACGCGCGCGGGCATTTTATCTAGCACTGACTTTAAACCTTTCTCCGCGGTTCGCGAATTCATGAGCTCGCGAACGCACACAAGCATATCGTCTTCCTTCATGCCACAAATGACGTCGGCGAACATTTCAGCCTTTTCAGATATCTCCCCACTCGACATATTCTTCATCAGCTGCGTCGCGTCGTTTGATTGCATTGTGCTGAGAACCTCAGCGGCTCGCTCGCCGGGCATCGCAGAGATTGTCGCTGCGGCTGCGTCAGGACGCATGCAACTAAGAATTTCCGCAACATTTCCAGGGAACACATGCGCCATCATTCGCACCGCTGACTCGGGCGTGTTGCCCGCCAACGCTTCGGCCGCTTTATCGGGTCCAAGAGACTGCAACGCTTGCGATGCACCTTCGCCACTGAGCTTTGGAAGGATATCGGCAATCTCCCCGACGGCCATGTTCTCCAGTTCGGCAATTTGAGGCAACGCACTCATGGCCTCAACGGAAAACGGCGACCCCACGATGGCTTCTTGATCAAGAGACACGGACACGGTGTGCTGACCTGGCTGAGTCCAGGTGTACGATCCTCTATATTTTCCATTTTCGAACTTGAGATCCACAGAGCTAATACCTCCAGATGGCGTGAGAATACGGACTGCGACGGCTTCTTTCCCGCTCATGAGGCGTGAGTTTTGCTCAAAGTCAGCTGGCTCGATGACGATGTCACTCTGCTTAAAGCATACGACGCCTTCAACACCATCCGAACCCATGCCAGAAAACGTACACTCGTTCGCTTTGACGCCTGCAAAATACGAAGTAATCTCATTGACTTGCGTCCGGCCACCGCGGCCATTGACGACGAGTTGGATTTCCCACGTCCCCGGGCGCTCGAGCTTGAATTTTGCGCCGTACGTTCCGTCGGCGTGGTCATCAACCTTTGAAGCAACGACGTACTTTCCGTCGGGTGAGCACAAGTTGACATCGACAACGTCGCCACCCGTCGATCTCAAGTTTCCAAATTTATCTGCTGCGTGCACGGTGAGTGTTGAAACTCGGTTACACCTCACGCCTTGAAGCGCGTCACCAAACAACATGCACTTTCGAGGTTCAGTGGCCGCCGAAACAACCGTGAGAATCCTTGGGTAGCCGTCTAACACCTTGTCGCCGATTTTTGCGGTGAGCAAGTACGACCCAGCTAGTCTGAAAGTCGAGAACAAAGAAACTTCCGTGCGAGTTCCAGTGCGTTCTTCAAAGGAAGTCGAGACGCCACCTCCCGTCGCTGTCGCAGTGATCGCCGCCGACTTGGAGAAGACAGTGACGTTGCCGTACATATCACGAGGTGCTACTGATAACGAGACCTCTTCGCCAGCAACAGCCACGAGGACATCGCTATCACTTGCGGCTAACTGTGCACCGAACACTGTCGTCACACTCGTTTCGTGCGAAGCAGGACTAGGATATGCGATGACTTCAAACGGCGAACCAGGAATCGGTTCTTGATCACCAGCCGTCACCTGGACGAAATACCTCCCGGCTACAGAGGTACTGACATCGACATCACTAACGCCATCAGCTCTATCAATCATCGTACAAGTTGCGGGTCCAGGTCCATCGGCGGTAACTTTGAACTTGATTTGTCCCTGACGCGTTGGCACTCTGTTGCCGTATGCATCGTGACGAATGATACTGTAGCGACCGGAAGAGCCAACTTCAAGGTCCAATCCGGCGTCGCCGACCAGCTCACAACCCGCGACGACGGCCTTGCCGGGTTCACATAAGCCTTTAATTACGAGTTCCTCACCTAAGATGGCGAGCGATAATTCGTAATAACCAGAAACACGAACAGAGTACGAAGCTTCGTACGTGCCGTTGCCGAAATCAACAATCTCACCCGAGTACGACTCATTCGATGCCGTGCGAATGCCCAAAAAGAGTGGCGCGCCTCCAGAAAGGAGACGATTACCACGACTGTCGTGAGCTTCGATGACAAACGCGGAGCGTATGCCCGCCGTGCATCGATGAACACCCGGACCTTGAAGTTGACAAGCGGCTAGGCACAAATCCTCAGGCACAACTTCGACTCGCATGGGCGACCCGCGAAGCGATTCACCATCTAGCCTTACGTCAAGCTGATGCTCGCCAACTTCGGGCCAGTTGATTCGCGCGACGGCGGCGGTCGTCCCGGGACGAATGTCGAGCGGAACGCCCAACGACAAGCCCGCCGGTGAGACGAGGCGAACGTTAAACGCCTCTGCACCAGTTAGAATTCTCCCATCTTCCGGATGCTCAACAACGACTTGCATGTCCGTGTACGCACCGCATCTGAACGGCGGCTTCGGTAACTGCACCCGAACGTCCTGGGCCGTGAGCGGACCGAAGGAAACCACGAGCTTGTGTCGCTCCACGCTCAGTCTACCGTTAAACCGCGTACGAAGGGTCCAAATCCCTTGTTGCATGCACGTAAACTCTAGCAAGTACGAGCCATCGCCGTGGTCTTTAGTGCTCACTAACCCGCGCTGCCCGCTCGGACCGATCAACACGCCCTCGACGTTGTCCCCGCCTGTCGTGCGTGCGTTGCCAAAGTTATCCTGACCCCGCACGAAAATTTTGCACTTTTTCCCGACAATCAAGCGCATCATCTTCACACCGGGTACGATGCCTTCTTCAGCGTCAACGCCCGATAATAGTTCCTCCGCAGTCGGCGGCGGAAGTTGTTCCGTGTCGTCGCCCTCCACCTTGTACGCCAGGCGTTCGTCAAAGTAGGCAAATTCGCTATCCTCTTTTTCACTTTCCGATTGCGCATCCTCTCTGACATCGAGTTTCTCATCGAAATATCCCTCATCTTCGTGCTCCCCGATCACGTTCACCGCCAACTTTTCCGGCACCGCGCTCGTCGCTGCCAACTCGGCGACGTCGGCTAGATCGGCGACGCTCAGCGCGCTCGACACGTCGCTCAACGCCACGTTTTCCGCCAACGGCGTCGCCGTGACGGCGAACTGTAAATGTGTCAACATCGACACCGCTCCTTGTCTCATCGGCACCGTCTGCGACAGTTCCCGTCCCGGATTCAACGCAAACTCCAACAGATCAATCGTCGCCTCCGCGTACGTCTTCCCAATCGACCCGTCCTCGTTCACCGTCTGCAGCACGAACATCGCCGGCTTGCTCTCGTACATCCCAGTCTTCGGATTCACAAACATCGAGCACGACAGCGTCAGCGTTTCATCCCACACCGCTTCCCCGCGCGTCACGTTCGCCGTCTTCGTCTCCGCGCGCTTGTGTCCGCGCCTCCACAGCAATTTCAAACGTTGCGTCCCCGGCAGGACGTTGTACGCGCTCTGCGCGCGCACATCGAACTGGTACTTATCGACGTTCCATCCTCGCAGGGATTTGAACTTCGCGCGCGCCGGTTCGCTCGCCATCGCCGTCACCACGCGCGATCGATCGCGCGACGCCGAGGGTGTTCACCGTCGCGCGTTCGCGCGTTCGCGTCGCGCGTGCGTCGCGGGCGCGTCGCGGGCGCGGCTTCGCGCGGTAAACACGCGCACGCGATTTCTTCGCGCGTTCGCGCGCGTTCGTGCGTCAATCTGACGTGCGCGCGCGCGCGTGTGCGGGGCGTGGGTGTATGGTGTTACAAGGTACAGTCGGTCAGAGGCCGGACAACGAACGGCTGGATGTCATCCCGCGTCGGTTCGCGATCGCCTTCTCGACGTCGACGTTATTTACTAATGACTCTGAAAGCACCGACACGCGCCTGCGGCGTCGGGCGCTGCGCCGGATGAGAAAGGCGACGACGGCGAAGACGACGACGGCGACGACGCGAAGCAGGAGAAAGCCGGGAGGGGCGCTTCTGGGAGTGAAGACGACGTCGATCGACGCGCCGTCGGTTGGATCGATGGTGGGGACGAAGTGGGTGATGGTGTCGACGTTGCGCTTGTTCGATGGAGGCGTGATGACGACGCGAACGGGTCGAGTGGACGGCTCGCTGGGCTTGGCGAAGAAGCCTCGAGCGTCGGTTTTCACCGGCGCGCTGTCGCGGCCGACGACGATGGAAGCGCCGACGACGGCCGCGCCCCTCTCATCGCGCACGAAGCCGCGCACGGAGCCGAAGAGCGCGCGGGCGCACACGTCTATGCTGGCGTTCACGTGCTCGTCGACGATCGCTCCGAGCTTGTCCTCGCTCGGCCATTTCTCGTCGTCCACCTCCACCGTCAAGCTGTACGTCCCCGTCTGCACGTAGTGCCAATCTTGCATCCCGCCCCACAACGGGTACCACGCCGCGCCGTTAGTGATTCCACCCTCAAACTCCGCGCTCTTACTCATCGTGGGATGCGCTTGAGCGTACGATGACGCGAGATATCTAAAAGTCGCGTCGTCCGGCGCCGCGCTGTACGACGTGCTTCCGTCGTCGTTCCCGTCCCACGGGTAGTTCGCCACCAACGCGCCTTCGTGATAATTCAGCACCCCATTCATCGCCCACTTTTCGCTCCATCGCATGATGAGCGCCGTCTCGATCTCTCGCTTCGCGTTGTCCCCCGCGCTCCCGCCCACGGCGCTCGCCCGTCCGCTCAACGATTTCGGCAGCGAAAATCGCGTGTACGGAAAGTTTCTATTCAAATCCACCCCACGCGCGTTCCCGCGCGTTTTCGCCGCGAACCCATCGGGATTCACCGTCGGCACCACGAACAGCGTCGCCTCGTTCACCAATCGTTTCGCCAGCGCCCGCTCGCGCGTCTCCGCCTCGCTCGTCGTCTCGCGCGTCGTCGTCGCGCGTTCGCACACCCATCGCCCCACCTCCATCGCGATCTCTCGCCCCACGGGCTCGTCTCCGTGCATGTTCCCGATGAATCCAAACCGAAGCCCTCCCCGGCCGTCGTCGCCGTCGCTCGCGCGCGCGCCTCGACCGATCGTCAGCGCGCGCACGTCCTCGCCGTTCGCGCTCCGTCCCAGCGACACCACGCGCGATATCCCCGCGCACGCGCCGTCGCTCGCGCTCAGCCGCCGCATGGCGTCGCGCAAGTCATCGTTCGACGCGTACGCGCGACGCGCGTCGTCGGC
>Ga0315315_10000128_pt1 | contig 54676 bp, 39 predicted proteins | sample M140m3416metaG_FD_203699 | JGI IMG/M metagenome (GOLD analysis project Ga0315315, IMG submission 203699) | Ammonia-oxidizing marine archaeal communities from Monterey Bay, California, United States - M1 40m 3416 | ecosystem: Environmental > Aquatic > Marine > Intertidal zone | place: USA...
TGCAGCGATGAAGAAAAGCGTGCCGATGCTGGAGGTGTTCCACCAATCCATTTCCAGACTTCGGGATCGGAGCGGGAGCAGTATCACGAGATTCGGTTGCCTCCAACTCATCGGCATCAACTGAATCAACAGGGGATACTTGTGCTCTGCACGTGACCGACAAGCATGCCGTGTATCTATGACGCAATTCCAAGCTACTTTATCGACCAACGACGACAAGCCACGTGCAGCAAAGCGCCAGCAACGGGCACGTGTGACCACTCGCAGCAGGACCGCCCAGTCGCCTTTGGAGACGTACCTGCGTGAGATCAACGAAACCGCCTTGCTGACAGCCGAAGAAGAGCTGATGCTTGCCAAAAAGATCGGAGAGGGTGACGTACTTGCCCGCGATCGAATGGTTCGAGCTAACTTGCGACTGGTCGTCAATATCGCCCGCGGTTACACCGGCAAGGGTCTCGGTCTGCAGGACCTGATCGAAGAAGGAAACCTAGGACTGCTCCGTGCGGTTGAAGGCTTTGATCCGACAGTCGGTACTCGATTCAGTACTTACGCCAGCTATTGGATCAAACAGTCGATCAAGCGAGCCTTAATTAACAGCGCAAAAACGATTCGAATCCCCGCTTACATGGTTGAGCTGCTGAGTAAGTGGCGTCGAGCGACGGTGCGGTTGAGTGAGGAGCTTGGGCGAACACCTACGAATGAGGAAGTTGCTCGCGTGCTCGGGTTGCCAAAGAAAAAGTTGCCAATCATTCGTAAGGCGATTCGTATCAGCAACAGCACTCCACAGAGTGACCAAAGTGAGTCAGGATGGTCTCTGGGTGAGATGGTCATGGATGAGCGACTGAAGGCTCCCGACGAAGAGATGCTGGATCACGATATTCTTCGCCATGCGATGGAGCTGTTGGGTGACCTTGAAGAACGCGAGGCCACGGTTTTGAAGTTGCGTTTTGGTCTGGGTGGCGAAGAGCCGAAAACCCTCAAAGAAATCGGGGCAGAACTGGGCCTGACGCGGGAACGTGTTCGACAGATTGAGACTGAAGCGTTGCGTCGCTTGGCTGATGGACTTACCGATCCACGTGATCGTAATTATTAGGCCTGCAACGCCTTGACGTCCTTGCCTAACAGAAAGTGCATTGAAATCCTGTTGCCGCTTGAACGAACGCGAGCGTTGAATCGTACAGCTTCCTGATTCCAGAGCATGCTCAGCACCTTTTGACGTGGAATCCCTGTTTCATCACGCGTTGTCTCGACGTCAGAGCTAGTTTCAGCTCGGTGTCGCCCTTGGGTTTGCCCTTGAATAGGCGGGGGTGGGGACTAGGTGATGCTGGAGTGCGTTCAGCCCGCAATTTGCATGTTTTGTCCGCGAGATGGGCGGGCGGTGTTGCCGGCCTGTGTGGTCGAGTTGGATGAGCGTATCCTCACTCCTCTCGTAGGATTGCGTCACTTATGGTCGCACGACCCGTGTTGAAGTAAACTAGGGCCCTGCACAACTCTGCTTTCCCCCTCCTGCTTGCATACGAGAGTGATTCGCATGCCTTCTTTTGCTAAGAATATATTCGTCCGTACCGCGTCTTTCGGCGTGTTTCTATTGATTTTGCCTGCTGGTTTGTCTGCCCAGGATGTGGCAGCCAAAGCGGGTGAGAATGCTGCTGATGTGGCGGTGCCTGAGGACAAAAAACCTGAGGACAAAGAGTCGGCGAAATCGGAAGAGACCGAAACGAAGGCCGAAGCAGACAAGCAGGCTGCTGAGAAGAAGGCTGCTGAGAAGAAGGCTGCTGAGAAGAAGGCTGCTGAGAAGAAGGCTGCAGACAAGAAGGCTGCAGACAAGAAGGCTGCAGAAATGAAGGAGAAGGAGGCCAAGAAAGAGCCACCTCCCAAGCCTGTGGCAATTTTCAAAGATAAGGCGCTCGAAGCTGCTGTGCGTAAGGAAGTTTATGAAAAACGCAACAATGACGAACCAATCACAAAATCGGATGTTGCCAATATTTCACGAGTGATCGGTGTTGGGAAGGGAATCAAAAATCTGGAGGGTCTGCAGCACTGCACGGCGATCATGCAGATTGACCTTGGTGAGAACGAAATTGCTGACTTGAAGCCTCTTGCAGGCTTGAAGCGGGTTCAATACTTGGCGCTGGGAAAGAACAAAATTGCGGATCTGTCGCCCTTGAAGGATCTGAAGGCGATGCAGTTACTTGACCTTTCAGGCAACAGCATCAAAGACATTGCCGCGTTAAATCAGATGGACAATCTCCGCACTCTTTATCTGGCCCAGAATCAACTCAAAAATATTGGGCCGGTTGCGGAACTGACCAAAATATGGTCCCTCGATGCTTCGGGAAATCAGCTTACAGACGCGGGGCCTGTGGGTAAGTTGCGTTGGTTGACAACTCTCGACTTAACGGGCAATCAATTAAGTTCCTTGGCACCGTTGGGAACACTTCCTGAGTTAGACATGCTCTTGATCTCTCGGAATAAGATTGCGGATTTAGGGCCGCTTGTCGAAATGTGCAAGAAGGATGCTGAGGGTGATCGAAGATTTGCCCCTTATCTGGAAGTTTATCTTGGTGGAAACCCGATCGATGAGAAGAAAAAGAAAGAGCAGACTGAGACTCTGAAGTCATTCGGAGTGGACGTTTTCGACAAGTGATGCATTTGTATTTCAGCTTGTCGCGACGATCGTGCTCAGTTCGGCCGCCCCGATCGTTTTTGTAAATGCGATTGCAGTCCGAGTAAATCGTCTGCATTGATTAGGTCGACTTGCGCGTCGAGTAAAACGTCCCAGAATGCAGGCAAGTCTGGCGTCGCCCAGAATCGTAATAAGCGGCCCTTGTCGTGCGCCTGTTTGACATACTGGTGCAGTTTCCGGCGTTCTTGTTCTGGGAACTCATTTTGACCTCGCCAGCGGAAGTGGGATCGCCAGTTGTCGCTGATCCAGGGCATTGCCTCGGATGAAAGTTCGGATTGCAAGTCGGAAAGACGCCCGTCGATGCCCGAAAGGCGGGGTTGCGATTGCAGGATCTGTTGCTTGGCACGATTGCCACTGATCACAACACGGACAGGGGGGCTTTGAGGGTTGAGTCGTTGTGGTCGGGGGACTTGGCGTGTTGCGATCAGATCGGGGTACTTTTTAAGCACGGACTGAAGTTTTTGATGCGTTGCGACCGCGTCGGACTTGATATCGATCATCAACCAGAATGTCTTGTGTGTGGAGTCGTCTGTTCGTTTAGAGAAGTGTTGGCGAAGTGGATTCAGGTAAAGTGATTCGAGTGATCGATCCGCGGTCGTGTGACGCCGTTCGTGCGCTACCAAAAGTTTATCATCGACTAGATAAACATCAGCTTCGACACTCGTGAAACCCGCGTGAAGGGCATCGTGCAGCGGGCTTGCGTGTTCATAGTCGTTGTGCGCGTGTGCGATGGGAACTGAAGAGGGTACTTGTGCACAGCTCGAGTTGGCGGAGAGTGTTGCCGTCCCTAAGGCTACCATCGAAAGAAGGGACCTAAGGCGGGGCCATTGGGAAAAAGAAGTCATCGTGGTGGGGTCGTGTGGAGAGGCACGGGAAGGTGATTGCAAAAAAAGGCCACTCGGCACCAATGGCGCCAAGTGGCCGTCGTTGTTCCGGCGAAAATTTGTTGGCTACTTTTTTTCCATACCCAACTCTTTAAGTTTTTGGGCGATAGCTTTGCCATGATCTCCGGCCTTGACTGCTTTATCGATGTAAAGAATCTTGCCATCCTTACCAACGTAGTAGGTCCAGCGATTTGACATCCCACGGGCGTTAAGGCACCCAAGGGCATCGGCAAACTGCTTGTCAGGGTCGGAAAGAATTGGGTAGTCGAGTTCGAGGCTCTTTGCAAAGTCAGTGTTCTTTTTGACTGGGTCGACGCTCGCTGTGAAGTAGGCGACATCGAAATCACGAATCAGTTGACCGCTCTCACGGAGCGATTTGCATTCCTTCGTTCAGCCACCCGTGAACGCTTTCGGATACCAGGCAATGACGAATGCCTTCTTTCCTTTGAATTGTTTCGAGGAGTAAGTTTTGCCGTCACTGCCGATCAGTTCGAAGTCAGGGACTTGGTCACCGACTGAGGTCTCTGCTTTTGTCATTCCGCTTCCCAGTCCCAAGGACCCTAGTAAGGTAAGTGCTATCAACCAATGGTTTTTCATCTGATTTCCTGTGTAATTGAACTTGGAAGGTGCCAGTGAATCCAAGTGGACACTGACTCCAGTGTGATGAGCTCATTCCCACTACAGCGTCTTCAGATATTCCATACTTTCGCGGATACTGTTCAGGGGATTCGGTGAGTGATCTTGCTCAACGTGGCAGATATCGACTCCCGTTGCTGCAGCGATTTCGATGATGGGTTCCATTGGGATGACGCCGTTTCCCAATTCCTTGAATGCTTCGTTGGGAATGCCACCGTACTCTGGTGTTTTGACGCTCTTGTCGAGGTCCTTGAGGTGTAATTGTGATACTCGCCCTTTGAGTGTTTTTAAGAGTTCAACAGGATCTTTTCCACCGACCTTGATCCAGAAGACGTCGACTTCGAATTTCATGTCGGGAGAGAATTCTTCCATCATGATCTCGTAGCCAGTTTTTCCACCTTCTTTTGGCTCGAATTCGAACGCATGGTTGTGGTAAGCGAGTTGAATTCCCGCCTTCTTTGCTTCTTCGGCACCGCGGTTGCACCGCTCGCAGAGCGTGCGGTAGTCATCGAGTGTTTTTCGATTGCGATCAGCAAGGTAGGGAACCACAAGGTGCTTGAGCCCCACCTCATTGGCTGAATCGAGGATTTGCTTGAACGGCATCACGCCTTTGTCGTCGGGGTTTACAACCGAGTCCCAATTAAAGTGGGATGAATTGACAGCCAGCCCATTATCTTTGGCTGCTTGGATCATCGGTTTTGCATCGGGAAAGCCGTAGGGTTCCACCTGCTTGTAACCGGCGTCCGAAACTGATTTCAGCGTTCCCTCGACGTCTCCATTGATCTGGTTGCGAAGCGTGTAAAGCTGAATTCCGATTTCCTTTCGGTATCGGTTATCTTGATCGAGTGCCATGATTAGTCGTGGTTGTGATATTGCACAGGAGATAGCGGCGCTGGCCCCGAAAAATTCCCGTCTCTTCATGATATTTTATTGCCTCTTCGGACCAGAGTATCCTGGTCGGTGATGTGTTGCTGTTTCACACAGTATACAACAACAGGCTCGGAGTGTCTGAAGAATGAATCTGCTCTTTCAACGAGATTTCCATGGCTCGATGCGCACCAAGTGGGCATTTGCGATTCCCACACCACACTTTGTCGGCTGATGAGTCGCGAGGTGAGGTGTCGCGAATACCAGCCGAGGAAGCGGTTGCGGAATTCGATCCGACTAAAGCTGGTTTTGCTCCCTTAGGCAAACAGCTCAGAGCTGCCAATGTCCGTCACATTTTGCTAATTCACGGGACTTTCGCCGGAGGAGATATCACCGGATTTGTCCGTGAGGTGAAACGCTTCTCCCCAGTCAGGGCATCGCGGCTTGATGAAATTAGTAAGGCTTGGTTTGATGAACTTGCTGGCGATGTTGGAAATTATACTGACGCTTATGCGAAGCAACTGTCCAGTTTGATCAATACGGAAGATTCGCCCATGATCAAAGTTGAGCGGTTCGGTTGGTCTGGTGAGAATCACCACATTGGTCGAGCTGACGCAGCGGTATCGCTGCTTCGCAAAATCAGCTCGATGGATCCAAAGGGGCGTTTGCTGGTGCTGGCCCACAGCCATGGCGGCAGCCTGCTCGCCATGTTGTCACAGATCGCCGCTGCATCGCAGGAGTCAAAGGAGGTCTTTTTTAAAGCAACTCGCCTGCACTACCACAGTCCGCTCCGTAGTAAAGTGGATTTGCAGGATTGGATGCACGCCCGTGAGATATTGCTTGATGGACACGAATCCAATCGAGAAATAGACATTGCAACTTTTGGTGCACCCCTGCGTTACCGGTGGAATGAGCAGGTGGTGCCGCGATTGTTGCATTTTACACAACACCGATCTGTTGACCGATGTGATCCGCTCAGGGCGGTCATTCCGAAGTCGGTGGGTGATGTGATTACGGCTGCAGCAGGCGATTACATTCAGCACTTGGCGATCGCAGGCACTGATTTTATGCCCTCGATTTTTGCTTGGCGTGATGTAGTGGTCGAACGCCGTCTTCACAAAATGTTTGAAGCAACGGCACGGCGGCGAGATTTGTTTCAGAAATTGAAACAGGGACGAAGGGAGTCCTCCGATGGCAAGACGCTGCTAGTGGACTACGCAGCAACGCCAGACCGCGAGCAGCAGAAGTTATTCGGTCACGGGGTTTACACTTCACCCGTGTGGTTGCGTTTTCACCTTGAAACCATCTGCGAACACTTTTACTCGCAAGCTGGGAACGATGCGGTTTAAGAGGTCTGCAGCGGGCGGACAGGGGCCGTCATATTGCTTCGTCCAGTTTCAAGCATTGTTGTTGATCTGCTCGGCCAGCTTCTCTCGAAAAATCTTGCTGTTGTGACGAATGTCGACGGGTAGTGGCTTGTCCCAGATCATGATTTCGGTGATTCTGCGAGTAAGGGGATTCCTGGATGCCAGTTCCAGTAATTCATCTGTCAGTTTCTCTCGGGTTTCGGCGGTGGTCGGCGTCTGATCTGGGTGCGGTTCCACAATCATTACCGGTTCTTGATTGGGACGCTCGCCACGTGGAACGAGTGCAGAGCGATAGATCGCTGGATGTCCATTGAAAATCGCTTCGCACGGTACGGTGAACAGCGTTCGTTTGCCTGACGTGACGCGGTGTGCCTTCCGCCCACAAAACCAGAATCGATCACGGGCATCTAGGTACCCAACATCACCCATGCGGTGCCAAATGCGTTTGCCATCTGAAACCTTGTGAAGAGAGTTTTGGTCAGATCGCACAACATATTTCTGCGTAACCATTGGCCCCGTAACCATCAACTCGCCGATTTTACCTCGCTCCAGTTCTTTTGTTTCGTCGATGTCTGCGACTGGGCCATCCTGGATTTCAATGACTCGCCAAGAGACTCCCTCAAACCGTGTGCCCACGCACGTGCCCTTTCCCTTGAGGGAGGCTGGGCCCGTCTCTGCAATGACTTCACGCGACTCGATTGAGGCGATGGGCAGTGCCTCGGTCGAACCGTACGGGGTCATGATGTTGGCCTCGGGATCGACGAGTTTTCTCAGTTTTTCCAACGTCTCGGCTGGAACCGGTGCTCCTGCCGAGAGGATTCTCTTGAGGGTTGGAAAGGGGCGACGTGCATTGTTGGCCTCAGCCCATCGAACAACTGTGTTCCACAAAGCGGGTGACCCAAACGCCTGATCGATTTCCCACTGAGTCGCGGCTTCGATCAAACGCTCGGGATTGACAGCGGCAGGCTGCGTGGGATCCATGTCTGGGATGATGGTTGTTACACCCATCACGGCATCGTACAAGCCAAACAGTGGAAAACAGGCGAGGTCGCGAGAGCCCCGATGGATGTCATAACGCTCGCGGATCCTGTCGATCTGTGCGTGGAATACTCCATGAGAATAGAGAACGCCCTTGGGAGGCCCAGTACTTCCTGTGGTAAAAATAATAGCCGCATCATTCACGCGATCTACGCTGGGGAATTGTATGCTGCCTTGATTTGCCTTGCCCATTTCAGCGATCTGGGTGAGGGTCTTACCGCCCCAGAAAAGTCTGCGTCCGACGGTCACGTTCCACTTGGCTTTTGGGAAGCGAAGTCGCAGCACAGACCGAATGGCCTGGGCTTTTGGGATCCCGATGAAACCATCCGGTTCAGCAGCGCTGAGGCAACGGACCAGATGCTTCCGCCCCATCCCTGGATCGACAAGCACGGTCACCACTCCCGCTTTCATCAATGCGAAAACGAGTTCAATGAAACCAGCGCTGAATGGAACGAGCATGGCAAGCCGCATGCCGGGTTGGACTCCCCATGCGATGAGTCCTCGAGCGATCTCGTCGCTGCGTTGGTCAAGGCTTCCAAAGGTGGTCAACGCATAGCTACGGAGCCCATCAGGCTGAGGTGGGCCATCCGGTTCAGCAATGGCAATGGCTCCGGGAGCCAACGATGCAACCATCGACAGACGGCCCGCGACATTCCCATCGACAGGGAGTCGCCTTTCCACCGTTGCATCACTGTCGGTCTGGTGATCAGGTGATGGAAATGAGTCGCTCATCTGCAAACCCTCACTGCTGCCTGTGTTTGCAGTTCCTCGATGATTTCACCCGCTATGCAATCTTGCGAGACGGCTTGTGCGCCTCTCCACCCTGGAATCGCATTGACCTCGATGACTTTGGCTTCGCCGCCTTCAAAGTGCAGTAAGTCAACCGATGCAAATCGAAGTCCAATATCCTTGCAAATCATTTGGGCCATCTCCATCTGCTGCTGATCAAGGTCGACAGCTTGGCAGTGTCCGCCGCTCGAAACATTGGTTCGAAACTCGGTGTCGTTGGTGCGTTGAATGCCCCGCACGGTGTCACCTATGACCAGAAGACGCGTGTCAGAGCCTCCGGGGGGCACAAACTTCTGCACGTAGCAAACAGCGCCCAGGTTTTCTAAAGTTGAAAAAACGGTCCAAGCCAGTTCAGGGTCTTGGATTCGCATCACGCCACGGCCTTCACCGCCGAAGATTGGCTTCACGACACAATCACTGCCCAGCATCTGGAAGGCATCCAAAGCGTCGCGTCGTGATTGAACCACCGCGGTGTCTGGCGTTGGAAAGCCAAGTGCGGAGACACGCTGTAGCGTCGCGAACTTGTCGATTGCAATTTCCAAAGCAGCTGGTGGATTGACGACCGGAAGACTCTGGTCATGAACCAGAGCGTGTAACACCGCCAGCCTGAATGTGATCTGCTCCAAAGAACCTGCCGGCATCGTTCGCGTTAACAGGACATCAAAATCTCGCAGCTTGCCGACTTCGCATTGATGGCTTGGTTCGCCGTTGATCATCACGGTTTGCAATGATTCATAAGTTGCGAAGTCGATTTGGCAGCCAGCTTTCGCGGACGCCTCGGAAAGCTGGTCTGAGTGCCACCCATCACCGGCACCCAAGCAGAGAATGCGGAGCTGACTCATTTTGAAACAAACGATTGACGCAGGATATCGGTTTCAATACGACCGTGGCTCCATGTGTTTCCACTTTGAAGGCTGTGGATCGTGACACAAGCCGGGCTAAACAGAAGTGGGTCGACCTTGTAAAAATCGTATTCGTAATCCTTGAAAATCTTCGCAAATGGACGGCCGTAGTCCCGTGATGAGCAGCTTGGCACATCGCTCGCAACTGTTTCAATTTCTTCGTCGCTTGCATCGACCCAGAACGTGACCGTAGCGCCGTAAAGCATGGCGTCATTGGTTCTTCCAATGCCACCCACGGTGTCACCCGTTTTCGCTGGAGGAGGTAGAGGGGCAATTCCGGTTGCTGAAGTGATCTGGTTGACGTCAAATTTGAGTGCATGAAGTTTATGCATTGCCGTCTCGATGCTGCGAGCAACGACCTGATAGCTGCCAGCGATACAAGTGCTAGGGGCTACAGCAAGACACAGTTGTGTTGGGGCAACGCCGCACTCTTGTGCAATGAGTTCGATGGCACCTTCCGTGGGCAGAGCCTCACTTTCCAGAATCCCGACAATCGGTCCCGCGCCTGACTCGGCCAACTTCAAGTGAAGAAGTGTCTCCTCGCGGCCACGATACAGCCGCATGGGGCCACTTCCCATCGCAAAGTAATCGTCCGTGGACACTGGCCAGCCCGCGTACTGGCTGCCTAAACACGCCATCACTGCATCGTCGGTTTGGACCTGGACAAGGTTGTTGGAGACGAGCAATGCTGAATCAGCGGGTAGAAGGGTGATTTCTGCGAGCCCGCCCATGCAAAGTTGTGCTAAGACGCGGCCAGCTTGCAGGGATCCGCGGGTGTTGACTCCTGCGTCCAAAATCTGGGCACCAGCAACGGTTTCGACGCGGCAGCCTAGTTGCTTGGCCCGCGCGGTTGATTTCAGAAACAATTCTGTAGCGAGTTCATTGACCATGAGACGATGTTGGTGGAAACGGTGCGTTCTGTCCAGCGGGAGCGGGGCCAAAAGTGGGGCTGGATAAGACATTTCCGCTCGGTTTTCAGCCAATCCCCTGCACAATTGGCAGTAGATCGGTCATCCTTACGTGCCTTGAGCATTCGTAGGGATTGCGTGGGATGCTCCGATTTTGGCTTCGCTCATGCTGGGCACCTGTCTCCGGCGATGACCAGGCGACGGAAATCGCACGTTCTCCAATTTTGTTATCACTCGGTTTTGTTACGACACGGTTCGACATGCAACTCAGCATCATACCCTATCCTCATCCAACTTTACGTGTTCGCAGTAAACCCATCCGGCGGGTCAACAAGGAACTGCGGGAGATGGCGGGCCAGATGTTGGACCTTATGTATGAAGCTGAGGGAGTGGGGCTGGCAGCAAATCAAGTCAATCTGCCGCTCCGAATATTTGTCGCCAATCCTTCGGGCGAAAGAGGAGACGGTGAAGAACTGGTGCTGATCAATCCTGAGCTGCAAATGCCAAAAGGAAGCGTGACGGGTCAAGAAGGGTGCTTGAGTTTGCCTGCTGTGTTTGGACAGGTCAAACGCCCTAAATCGATTCGCTTGAAGGCTTTTGATCTCAAAGGCAATTCCGTCGATCGTGTTGTGGATGGGTTTCTTGCACGAGTGATCCAGCATGAAAACGATCATCTAGATGGGGTCATGTTCTTTGACCGGATGATCGAAGAAGCAAAACGTGAAATTGATGATCAACTCCATGAGCTGGAAACTGTGTTTGAGTCCAAACGCAAGGCAGGTGGCATTGCCAGCGATGACGAATTGCTTGCGGAATTGGATCAGTGGTACGAAAAGTACGCATGAAAAACGTGCGTCTGAAAGAGGCGTGATACGAAATCCTTGCTTCCCAGGAATTTTTCGGTGGTGAGGCGGGTCAACCAGAAGGATAAGTAGATTGGCAGATCACACGACCACGCCTTCCCTGCGTCTTGTTTTGATGGGTACGGGACCATTCGCGGTTCCATCATTTGAGGCACTGCGTTTGGCGGGGCATGAGATTGTCATGGTGGTCACGCGGCCTGCTCGAGCCGTAAAGAGTCGAAAAGGGCCGCCGCCAGCCCCCGTCCGTGACTGGGCCGAATCACATGGCCTCGAGGTGTTCGCACCCGATAGCATCAACGAACCTGAGGCTGTGGCCAATGTCGCGAGGATGCAATCGCAATTACTGGTGGTTTGTGATTACGGACAAATCCTGAAACCCGATGCATTGGAGACCGCAACCTTCGGTGGCATCAATTTGCACGGCTCTTTGCTGCCCAAGTACCGTGGGGCTGCCCCCGTACAGTGTGCGCTCTTGAGTGGGGATCGGGTGACGGGAGTATCGATCATCCATATGACACCCCGGTTGGATGGTGGACCCGTGATTAATCGCCGTGAGACTGAGATCAACGAGAATGAAACGGCGGGTGAACTTGAAGAGCGATTAGCGTTGCTAGGTGTGGATGCCACACTGGAAGCCGTTGCGCTGCTCAGTCAATGGAACGGTGAGTCGGTGATCGGTGAACTGCAGGATGCAGATGCGATCACTAAAGCACCTCGACTTAAGAAATCCGATGCAGAGATTGATTGGGATCGGCCCGCCCGGTTGGTTCACTGTCATGTTCGTGGCATGCAACCTTGGCCGATCGCCTACACGCATTTCAAACCGGTGGAATCCAAACCAGCCATTCGTGTGGCGATCAAGAAGATCAGGGTATTGAATGAACCCGTTGGCTCCTATGCGCCCGGTGAAATTGTGCCCAGTGGAATTGCGCCCAGTGAAATTGCGTCCAGTGATGGATTCATTGTGGCAACTTCGGATTCGCTGATTGAAATCGAACAACTTCAACCGGCTGGTAAACGCGAAATGCGTGGAGTGGATTTCTTAAGAGGACATAATCCGCCAGCCGGAGCGACGTTGGGCTGAGTCAGATGTTGGGCCGAGTTAACTGCGGTGGGCTGATGGGTTCAGGGGTCTAGTAATCGCTGGCTTGAATGCGGATTTGGAAAACGCGGCTTGGAAGTGTTTTTCGATACTACGTTGCGGGCCTACCATTCAGGTCGTGTGGCCACCCGGGGTTGGATCCACAGGGTTTTTGGGTTGCTTTGTGTTATGTTCCATGAACAGCCGCATCTGTCGATCTGTGCGTTGACGAGTCAGTTTTGCATTGATTTTGTTGCTCAGAGCATGGCACATCTGCACGAAGCAGGCGACGGACGGATCTTCGTTCATTGAGTGAGCGTTGAATTCTCCCAGAGCTTCCTGTCTCAATTCAGTCACTTCGTCTAGCAGCACCTGCAGTTGTTCGACATCGTTACCTGATTCGTCTTCATCAAGGCCGAGTTGCCTTCGCTCGATATCGAGTACGAGGCGAACAAATCGATCCAACTCATGCTCGTCCTGCTTGAGTCTTCGATCGCGCAACCATCTTGCCAGCAACCAGCCCGCGACGAGCAACGAAAAAAAGAACGACCTTAAACCCTCGGTGGCTTCCACAAAATCAGGATTGAGCAAGGGCTTGAGCTCTGGGTTGTAAATGTGTTCTGCCCCCGCATGCATTGGAAATTCGGGGTTGGCCATGGCAAACGCCTTCCCCTGGTCAAACAGTTCGTGCAGTTCGTTGTTGCGCTGAAAATGTTCGTCCATCACAACGTTGGTCACGGCCTCGACAAGAACTGTGGGGGCATCGGGCCTGGTTAGCAATTTGGCCCTTCTTGAGACCGTCTTGATCTCATTTGCTGGCAGCACGGGGGTGTCAGTGCGATAAAACCCAGCTGGGATGGTTGTTGGGAAAGTTGACACGTGATGCAACGCCATTGCGTCTGCGAACGGCACTGGAATCAATCGGACTCCCGGTACACTTGCCGTTTCAATGAATGCGGGCGAGTGGAGTCCACCAGCCATGCAGGCAGCATCGAGCCTTCCGGACCGCAGTAATGCCGGTATGTCTCGGTACACAACATCGACTTGCTCAATTTCATCCAGTCCGATTCCCAGATGTTCTAACAGTGTTTTGTTGATGGAAAAGTCGCCAGACTCCTGACTGCCAATTGCAAGTTTCTTGCCTCTTAGATCCGAAGCCTTCTCGATACCGCTGCCGGGAGCGGCAAAGATGTGCAACACCTCCGAATACAGGTTGGCGACAAAGGCCGCAGAGTCAGGACTCTCATCCTCATTGGTTCCTCGCGCTGTGTCAGGTTGATACAACGCGAAATCAACGATGCGGTCTTGGATCCGGTGCAAGTTATCCAAAGCACCACGGGACTCAAGTACCTCAACCTTCGTTCCAAGGTGTGCTTCGAGCCGCTTCGCAATTTCATTGCTCAATTGGTAGTAGTTGCCGCCTGCCGGACCCGCCGCAATCACAACTTTTGACGGCACTCGGGTCGACATTTGGTACAGCAGCAAGCCCAACGCCAAGGCCACCATGATCGAAACAAATAGAGTAAATTTGAGATACTTCATCGAGCTCTATCATGCTGCTGGTCAGGAAACTTTGAACCGAGTGGGGATTTAGCAATCCGAGGGCAGTGGCTCCATTCTTCACAGTGGGTAGCGCTGATTTGTTTGGTACCAAGGCAGGGACGCGGTGGGCTGCCTGAAAGGGGCTTTAAGGATGTCGTCGCTCTCAGGTTCCTTGTAACGCTGTCAGTTTCCTTGTAACGCTCGTAGGATTGCATCTACATTTTGTTTGGCGTCTCCAAAAAGCATTTGGGTGTTGTCCTTATAGAACAGCGGGTTGTCGACGCCGGCGTAGCCCGTTGCGAGACCTCGTTTCATGACGACACAGTGGGAAGCTTTCCAGACTTCGAGGACAGGCATGCCAGCGATTGGGCTATTGGGGTCTTCTAATGCGGCTGGGTTGACGATGTCGTTGGCACCAATCACTAGAATGGCGTCTGTATCAGGCATGTCATCGTTGATCTCGTCCATCTCCAGCACAATGTCATAAGGAACATTGGCTTCGGCCAGCAGCACGTTCATGTGCCCTGGCAGACGCCCGGCGACCGGGTGGATCGCGAATCGAACCTGTTTGTCTTTCGACTGCAGGATTTTGATGACTTCGGCCAGGGAGTGTTGTGCTTGCGCAACCGCCATGCCGTATCCAGGCACAATCACAATGCTGTTGGATTCTTCCAGCATGTCGACGGTGTCATCGACGCTAAACTCGGTGACAGTTCCTTCGACCTCTGCTGCCGGGCCACCGCCACCGCCGCCAAAGCCTCCCAGAATGACGCTGATGAAACTGCGGTTCATCGCGGCACACATGATGTAAGACAAAATTGCGCCGGAGCTTCCGACCAGAGCACCCGTGGCGATCAACAGGTGGTTCTTCAGCATGAAGCCTGCTGCTGATGCTGCCCACCCAGAATAGGAATTCAGCATCGACACAACCACAGGCATGTCCGCGCCACCAATCGCCATCACCAGATGCACGCCGATCAGCGATGCGACTCCAGTCATCATCAGCAGCGCGATCATCGCCTGCCCGTTTTCGTTATGCGATCCATCAGGATTGTGTGATTCCTGGCAGAACCAGATGCCCAAGCCAATGCAGGTAGCAAGCATGAGTAGGTTGATTAGGTGCCTGCCCGGTAGGGTCAGGGGCTTCCCGCCAATCGTGCCTCGAAGCTTGAGGAAAGCAATGATCGATCCAGTGAAGGTGATTGCACCAATGAATACACCAATGAAGATTTCAATGTCGTGAATGAGCAGTTCACCTGAGGGAACAACGGCGTAGGACTCGAGGTGGCTTGAGATTCCCACCAACACCGCGGCTAGTCCGACGAAGCTGTGCAACATGGCGACAAGTTCAGGCATGCCGGTCATCGGCACACGCACGGCCAGGACGGCACCTACCACAACTGCTGAAGTGATTGCGACAGCCATCATTGTGTAAACCGCCATGGCGTGGGCAGCGGAAAACATGGCAACGATGGTGACGGCAATCGCGATGAGCATACCGAGGATGCCCAGCAGGTTGCCCCTGCGTGCTGAGGTTTGTTTTGATAAACCAGCCAAGCTGAGGACAAACAGCACTGCGGCGGCCAAGTAGGCAACTTTGGCCGAGGAATCTGCGATAGAAAGCGTTTCGCTGGCAAGCAGTTGTGTTGAAGTCAAATCCATGTCAATCACGTTTTGAAACATAGGGTTCAGCAGAGGAGAGTGAGTCATCGCGATCTTATTTGCGGAACATCTTTAGCATTCGATGGGTGACCAGAAAGCCACCAGCGATGTTGATGGAAGCAACGAAAATCGCGATTGCGGCCAACCAGACTGCAGGGCTGCTGCTAACACCCATCTGAACCATACCGCCAACGACGATGATTCCGCTGATGGCGTTGGTGACACTCATCAGCGGAGTGTGCAGTGAGGCAGAGACATTCCAAATCACTTGCCAACCGATGATGCAGGACAACAAGAAGACGGTAAAGTCTGTGATGAATCCTGCATTTTGCGTCATGGCGACTCCTGCTAACGCAAGGATAACCACCACAAGCATGATATAACTGAGCCATGGGATTCGGGGCGCCGGTTCGACCGTTTCCTGCGTCGCTGCGGCTGGAGCTTGGCTGGGGACTGCCGCAGAAACCGAGACGGGCGGTGGCGGCCAGGTGACCTCACCATCCTTGACCACGGTAGCGCTGCGAATGACAACGTCTTCCATATCGAATTTGAAAGACTCTGCCCCACCCATTTCATCAAGCAGGTGGACCAGATTGGTTCCATAGAGTTGGCTGGACGTGTTGGCCAAACGACTCGCAAGATCGCTGTAGCCGATGATGTGGACACCGTGATGAGTTGTGACTTCGTTGGGAATCGTGCATTCACAATTCCCGCCCTGTTCGGCAGCCAGATCAACCACGACGCTACCTGGTCGCATCGACTCAACCATCGCACGGGTGATCAGCTTGGGGGCGGGTTTGCCGGGGATCAGAGCAGTCGTGATAATGATGTCGACTTCTTTCGCCTGAGCCGCGAATAACGCCATTTCTGCATCAATGAACTCTTTGCTCATCGTTTTGGCGTAGCCGCCGCTGGTACCACCGGATTCATCCGACTCAAATTCCAGCATGAGGAAATCGGCCCCCATGCTTTTGACTTGGTCAGCAACTTCAGGCCGCACATCAAATGCTCGGACAATCGCTCCCAGACCTCGAGCGGTGCCGATGGCCGACAGTCCCGCTACTCCCGCTCCGATCACTAATACCTTCGCGGGGGGCACTTTGCCCGCTGCGGTGATCTGTCCGGTGAAGAAACGACCGAATAAGCCAGCAGCTTCCACCACGGCTCGATAGCCTGCGATGTTTGCCATCGAGGAAAGTGCGTCCAGTTTTTGGGCGCGGCTGATGCGTGGGACTGCCTCGATCGCGATCGCAGAAGCTTTTTGCGATGCAATGCTGTTCAATAACTCTGGGTTTTGCCCAGGAGCCAAGAAGCTTATCAACGTAGTCTCGGGACGCAGTTGTTGAACTTCGCTCGGCTCTGGGCTGCGGACCTTCAGCACAATATCGGACTCTGACCAGATTTGCTCTGCCGAATCAACGATTTGACAGCCCGCAGCGACGTAGCGATCATCCGGAAAGCTGGCCAAGTCACCAGCGCCCGATTGCACCGCTACTTCAAAACCTTGTTTCTCAATCAGACGCCGAGCGGTCTCGGGGGTTGCCGCGACTCGGCATTCACCCGGGTAGATTTCCTTTGTTACGCCAACTTTCATCGTGCCCAAGGGCCTCCTGTGAAGTGGGAAGAGCGAGAAAGCCTACGCGACATCAGGCCTTCTAGCTACCGGAAACAACTCTCGCCACGCAAAGTTACCTTGAGTAATGACTGGATTCCGGTGTCTTGCTGTGGCTTCTCAAAGCAAATCGATTCGCTATCGCGGTTAATCCGTCAGTGGTGACAGATTGAACTCGGTCCAAACTCACAGAGGTGGGCAGCCGAGTTGCTTTCCTCGGTAGAGCTGGAACCCTTCGGCATCTGTTGAACTGGGCGATGCGTTTTCCGAGTGAGCCACGCATCGATAATCGATGTGGCCCCAAAATGCACCTTCCCCGAATAGCAACTCCAACGTACGTTGCCCATCTTGTACCGACAAACAGCGGTTTTAAAACGGTGCTTCGTCGTCGCCTGCTTCGGCGAATGCGTCGTTAGGTTCGCTGACACGTTCAGTCATGGTGTCGCCACCACCGCCCGAGACAATGCGAAACGACAGAGCTTCAGCATTCAGGAAGTACTTTGCGTCGCTCGACTCATCCTTCTGCCAACGGCGGCCGTTCAAGCGATAGTTGACTTCGACTTCGTCCCCGAGAGTCATGTCATCAACGGAGCTGCAGGAGTCGCGGGTAAACTCGATAGGCACGTAGTTTGTAAAGCTACCTTTGTCCTGTTCCAGCACAACCAGCCTCTTCTGGAAACCTTTGTTGCCATAGGTCTTGGTGTCTTCGATCAGGTGGACGATTCCACTGACTTTTGCGTCGCTCATTCCAATTATCTCTTTCTTGATCCCGCTCTCTGTAAAGTGACGCCGCACTGTCATCAAGGGATGCCATTGGATCCATCTCATAATCGATTTGATGCAGTACTTCGCCGTACGGACGGAATTGTAGCGAATTCACTGAAGTTGGTATCCAATTTGGAGACGATTTCTGTCGAGATACGCAGATGCACACATTGTGCGGCTCGACAATTGCCACCTGACCGTCGGTGCAGTGCACGAATTTCGGGCAATAGGCCTGCCATTGCTCAAAGCGTCAGCCCCTGATTTTGGATGACGGTAAGGCGGAAATGTTCCTGGTCAGGGCATGGGAGGGCAGGAACGTCCGAGCCCTGTGCCGATTTTGCCAATTTTCAGGAAATATCGTCTTGTGCTCCGAAAATCCGGCGGCCTTTGTTTTATATTTTTCCAACGCCGGCCGTGCTTATGATATCGTTTTTCAACGCTTGGATCGTTTGTAGCAGTGAGACCACGAGGGGGGGCAAATCCGTCGCTTGTATCAAGAGATGTGGCTGCTGATCTGGAGTTGCTGTCGAGGTAACAATACGACTTTGGATTTGTTTCCGTTGCGCGAGCCTAAGTTTGAAAACTTGAGTGTGAAGAACTGAAATGTTTGACTTCCTTCACAAATGGTTGGGCATTCCTCCTGAGGAACAACCCCCGAATCATTACCGCCTTCTGGGACTTTGCGTCTTCGAGGACGACTTGGACGTGATCGATGCAGCGGCAGACAAGCACCTCGCGTTTTTGCATAATCTCGCGAACGGTGAGTATGGCGAAGAAGCTGAAGATTTGTCTAACAAAATTTCTTCCGCCCGTCTGTTACTGTTGAATAGCAAGAGAAAAGGTCAATACGACGAAAGGCTGCGGGCAGAAATAGCGAAAGGTGACATTAAAAGTGCCTCGGAAAGTGCCGGCCGCGCTGCGGCAGACTCAGCATCTCGAGTGGCCCTCAATCCGGTTCCCATACTGCCACAGAACGCTCCGAAGTCCGGGCCGCAGGTGAGGATGACCGCAAACAACGTCATTAAAAATAAAACGCCGGATGTCCAGCCAGCACTTATTTCTAATGCAGAGTCAGTCCGTGTCTACGGCAAGAGCAAACCTCAGAAGAGGCGTTCAAAGGTGGGCACGACGCGGCGGCGTCGTCATGTCTCATGGTTGGGGCGTTTAATGCGTCTGTTTACATTCGCTGCCTTTGCCGCTGTTGTTTATGTTGGCTATGGGATTTTTACGGGCGAGTTGCTGTTTGATCAGGATGCGTTCGAGAGGATGTTCACAGGTGCGAAAGAGACGCCTACTGCGCAAAAAGATCCACAGAGGTCAGTGATTGTTGAGAGGTCGGTAAGCGGTGGCCTTGAGAATGCCGAGCTGATGCAACCACAGCCATCTATAAGGGATGAGTTGGAAGGTGATCGTGGTCCATCGTCAGAGGATTCGGCCGCGGGACAAACGCAAAGTAACACAAGTGATGAAGTTTCTCCGAAGCCAGCCATTCCGAGTGATGAATTAATAGAGCAGCAAATATCGGAAATACTGAAAAAACTGGAGGGCAATTCAGATTATGGTGAGGCGGAAAATGATCACCCTGAAGAAGTCGCGCACTATTTCTTCAACCGGGCGGTGAAATTTGCTGATGAAGGCAACGATAAGGAGGGACTGGCGTACTTCACTCTCGCCTACCGGAAACTGCTCATGCTGAAACGCTATCAAGCATGTTTAAGTGTGCTTGATAGTATCTCGGATCATTACGCCGCGTACGCTTCACGCGAACGCAAAGTTGACTTGATTCAGGAACAATTGAAGCTCCACTCAGAGGTGGAGCGGTCACTTTTTTTGGCTTGCTGCGAGTTGGTCGAAGAGTGCGCCAGGGAAGGGAAGTTCCTTGAAACCGACTCATTGTTGAATTACTTGACCAATAGCAACTTCGCTAACACTCCACAAAGCAAGGACCTTGAAGTCCTCGAGGGAAATTATCGGGAGTTTAAGGAAGCGTTTGACGCGAAAGAATCTGTTGTAAATGAGCTTGATACTGTGGATGGAAGTCCTGACAACTCAGCCGATTCAGAGTCCGTAGGGATCTTTCATTGTTTCTACTCCAATGACTGGGAATCCGGACTGAAACACCTTGGTAATTCTGAGGGCGTCTACGAAGCACCAGTGGCATTGGAATTGGCTTTGGCTCCGCCGATCAAAATTGCGGAAGCCTGGGAGGCAGTCTGGAAGAATGAACGCTCGCCCTTACGTCAGAGAGCGATCGGGCGACGCATGATCACGAATTACAACAAGCATTTTCGAGCCTATGACTATAAGGTGCCAGATGTCTTGCGGAAGAAAGTTGATAACCTGGTAGAAAAGGTTTTCCCCAGTGGGCACAACAGTCTTGTTTGGGGGGAAAGGTTCTTTCCCTTTGTGATTGATGATAAAACGCGGGCTTTTGGGAAGCGAGTCAAAGCTGAGGTCTCTAAAAGCAACAAATGGAACAGGTCAAGGTTTTTTTCTTTGATGATGCCAAGGGGGCCAGTAACAGGTGGTGCTGTTGCCGCTATAGAACTAGGTAATGTTTCAACGATTGAGGTGACGTGCGAAGAGCTGGGCGTCAGACCAGGGAGAGAAGCAGTACTCGGTTTTATCTTGGATTACCACACCCCGGGCGGTTACGTGAAACGAGTTTTTCTGCGTTTTGATGAAAACTATCCTCGTAATACATTTTTGCAAGCCGCTGGCGTGCAAACTATTCCTTGGGGTGATGAGGCTGGTTTTGGATCGGCAAGGCCCGATCGCCTCCCCAAACGGACCAGTGGGAAAGCATCACAGGACACGCTGGCCCGCTTAGCCCAAGCACCGAAGTACACTCTCGTTTTGCGGAAGTGGGCACCTCGCAACTGGGATGGCAGGGTATGGTTCATGGGCTACATGAAAGACGCGGGGCCCGGCTACAATCTGCGTTGCCAGATTGGATGGTAGTGTCTGGCTTTTTATTGGCGTGAGGCATCTCAATGGCAAAACACAAAGCCCCTTTGTTGGGGATTGATCTGGGGACTACCCGAAGTGTAGTTGCATTCCTTGATGCGAATGGGAAGCCAGAGACGATTCGAAATCGCGAGGGTGACCTGACGACACCTTCAGTGGTGCTATTTGAAGAAAACGAGCTGACAGTTGGGAAGGAAGCGCTGAAGGCGCTTTCGTCGCTTCCAGAAAACGTCGCGACCTTTGTAAAACGCGAGATGGGAAAAGAAAGTTTTTCGATGCAATTTGGGGGTGACTCGTACAGCCCTGAATTGATTTCGGCCTCCGTGCTCGAGCGTCTGCGATTGGACGCTGAGGCAAAGTTTGGTTGCAAAGTGCAACAGGCTGTCGTGTCGGTCCCCGCCTATTTTGACGAATCGAAAAGGTTGGCAACGATCAACGCCGGTTTGCTTGCCGGCTTGGATGTCCTCGCGATCATTAATGAACCCACTGCTGCCGCATTGGCGTTTGCGAGCAACAAGATGCCTCAGCAAGACAGTGCTGAACCCAGTGAATTAAATCCAGAATCGATTTTGGTTTACGATCTGGGTGGTGGGACTTTTGATGTTTCAATTGTCAAGTTAGAAGGTGCCGATTTCGTTGTTCAGGCAACAGACGGTAATGCCAGATTGGGCGGCTTAGATTGGGATAAGTGCTTGGCTGCGTGGTTAGATGACCAGTTTGAAGCGAGTCACTCGATTCGTCCGTCGGAAGAGCTTTCCGGGAAGGTCATGTTGATGCGGGAAGCGGAAGAAATCAAAAAATCACTTACTGCAAGACAGCAATGTCGTGTAAGACTTGTGTGGGAGGGTTTGCACCTGAACACTGTGGTTAAACGCAGTGAGTTTGAGGAATTGACCGCTCATCTTTTGGATCGCACATGCTTCACCGTGCGATACTTGTTGCAAGAAAACCAGAAAACGTGGAAAGACATCGACCGTGTTGTTTTGGTCGGTGGTTCAACCAGGATGCCTCAGGTAGCAAAGGCTTTGCAGCGAGAGTCAGGAAAGTTGCCTGAGTTTCCAGTTTCTGCAGATGAGGCCGTTGCACATGGCGCTGCCATTTACGCGAATGCCGTTTTTGGTAAAACGAAAGAAAAAGAAGGAAAGGACACACTCAAGGTCATCGATGTTAACGCACACGATCTTGGAGTGCTTGGTCATGACAGAGATACCAAGCGAAGATGCAATCACATGATGATTAAACGCAACACGCCACTGCCAGCCTCACATGTTGCGCGATTCGATACGATTCGACAGGACCAACGTAGTGTTGTGGTAGAGATCGTCGAGGGCGGTGATCGGCGAGGAATACACTCAAATAAGCTTGGGCGCTTTGTGGTTGATAAGCTGCCCGCTGGACTTCCTGAAGGTACGCCGGTTGACGTTTTGTTTCGATACGATCGCGATGGCTTGATTACGGTGGAAGCTCGTCTACCCACGGCAAATAGATATGGGAAGTTGACGATTGATCGAGCATTTCCTGGAGAAGGTCTTGAGTTTGAAAAAATGCAGGAAATTTACTCGGCGCTAAACCTCCTTGATGAAGAATGAACCGCTATCCGCTGGTCGAAAAGTGCCGCCTTGCCCATGACGCGTATTGGCCTCAGGCGAGCCCCCGAATTTGCGGGCTTTGGAAAGGGTTTCATTGTAAGTTGAGCTGGTAAGTTCACTCTTTTCATGAGTACCTGCGGTGGGCGGATGTGCAAACGGTAAATGGGGATGCGAGCGTGACAGTGGCTCCTTTTTCTGAGCAGGTACTGTAGGAGAGGATGGCTAGGATGTATGCAAAAGGGAGAGCTCGTCGATCTCGGTAATTGTTGCCCAGCCAGTTGATTGGGGGTGGAAAACGCTCGCCGGCATCATCTCCCTTGGGGTAGGAAACTCAGGCAACGGTTTCTTGCGTTGGGTGTGAGCCACCATCTGCGATTCATAGGTGGCGGTGGCAATCAAGGCTAGGTTTCATTCACAAGACGGCTTGGCCCACAGTGTAATCGGTTACACTGTCACAAAGGGCAGCCCGCGGTTGGGGGAGCTCGGATCAATGGTCACCTTTTAATGCCATTGATGAGGGAAATTGCTCATCCGATAGGTAGTTTCGTTTCCAGAATTTGAGCATCGTTTTGCTTTGCTTGGTCTTTGGAAGCCCTGTTGAATGCGTTCCATCTTGTGAATTCAATCACCACTCAATTCAATCATATCATGCGTTTTACTAGAATTTCTTGCTTGCTGCTTTTCTGCTGTTTCATTTCGTCATGGTGCTTTGGTCAGGGGCAAAATAAACGTTCGAAGGATGCGAAAAGTCTTTCGTCTGGTAACGCCGAGGCGGTGCCGGATCCAGATTTTAAACAGTACGGGATTTATGCAGCCAGCGCACCACGTGCGGACAAGACAACACCTGTCAAAACGAGCCTGCCGCTTGAATTGATGGAGGGAGACCGCGTGGCCTTCATCGGGAACATGCTGCTTGAACGCTCTCAGTATTTTGGGTACTTGGAGGCGATGTTGCAGATGAAAGCCAAGACCCAAGGGATAACGGTGAGGCACCTCGGTTGGCCTGCCGACGCGGTTGATCTTCAGCCTCGACCTTCAAACTTTGCTGATTTGATGCAGCATTTAAAACATGAGAGAGCTGACGTCATTCTTGCAGCCTTTGGATTTAACGAGTCGTTCGCAGGGCCTGAGGGAGCTGAGGCTTTTGAAAAGGCATTGAAGACGTTTCTGGATGAACTTCGGAGTTCCGCATTCAATGGCGAGAACGCTCCCAAGGTTATCCTGCTGTCGCCGATTGCTAATGAGCGTGTCAAGGGAGTTGATGCGGCTGCTTTGAATAACGGTAACTTAGAGGTGTATACCGAGATCATGCGGCGCGCTGCCGCCGATAGGCAGATCGGCTTCATTGATCTGTTTCATCCAACCCGCAATGCGATGGAGAGTCCGGGAACTGACCTCACCATGAATGGGGCACACCTGAATGATGCCGGCTACCGGTTGTTTTCTCGGTTAGTTTATCGAGGCCTTTTCCAGCAAGATGCTCCATTGGTGCCCGAGGATTTGCGGCAAGTGGTAGTCGATAAGAATCGCCAGTATTTTCGTCGCTACCGACCACTCAACACTTTTTATTACACCGGTGGTCGCAACAAGACCTATGGTTATTTGGATTTTCTGCCAGCGATGCGGAATTTCGAAATCATGACCGCCAATCGCGATGCTCGAATCTGGGATCTCGCTGATGGCAAGGAGATCGAGGGCCCCATTGATGACAGTAACTTGCCTGTCATGCCCGATACTAAGCAAAGTCGCGGCGCCAATCGCTGGATGTCCGCTGAAGATGAGCTGCAGGCTTTCGAGGTTGATTCACGGTTTGAGGTCAGCTTGTTCGCGGGGGAGGAACAGTTTCCGGCTTTAGCTGCCCCCATTCAGATGAGGTGGGACAATCGAGGGCGGCTTTGGGTCAGTTGTTCGACGACCTACCCGCATGTCTATCCAGGTAACGAGCCTAACGACCAGCTTGTGATCATTGAGGATACTGACGGGGATGGTAAAGCTGACAAATCATCTGTGTTTGCTGATGATCTTCACATTCCGCTGTCATTTGTTTTCGGTGACGGGGGGGTTTATGTATCCGAGGAACCACATCTGACGTTCTTGAAAGATACTGATGGTGATGGCAAGGCAGATGTACGGCAACAACTGTTGAGCGGGTTTGGGACCGAGGATTCTCATCATTCACTGCATGACTTTGTTTGGACCCCTGACGGTGACTTGCTGTTCAGAGAGTCCATTTTTCATCACAGCCAGGTTGAGACTCCTTATGGTCCGGTGCGTCAGCAGAATAGCGGCTGGTTTCGGTTTGAGCCCGACACTCATCGGTTGACCAGTTTTGGGACGTATCCCAGCACCAACCCATGGGGTGTTACTTTTGATGATTGGGGACAGCACGTCGCAAGTCACCCCATTTTTGCGGCCGCTTTTCATTCATTGGATCCAGACTATCCGCGGCAACACCCGAGGCCCAATGGGTTGAGAGCTTATTCAGGCACCTGCGGACAAGAATTTGTCGACTTTGCGACGTTCCCCGAAGATCTGCAAGGCGGCTATATCAAAGCACGGTACAAGCCGACGAACCGAATTGAAATCCATCGTTGGAAGGAAGGGGAGTTTGGGTTTGATGAGGAGTATGTCAGTGATCTGATCTTTTCAAAAAATTTGAGCTTCATCCCTGTGGACATACGCTTTGGTCCGCGTGGAGCTTTGTACGTTTGCGATTGGTATAACCCTGTCAAAGGACATGCTCAGTATTCACTGCGTGATGAGCGTCGAGATCGTCACTCTGGCAGGATTTGGAGGATTGTTGCAAAAGGGAAGTCACTGCAGGAAACGCCGAAGATTGCGGAAGCCAACATCATTGAATTGTTGGATCAATTGAAACGTCCTGAGGGCCGTATTCGGGCGTGGATTCGGCGTGAGCTTCGGGAACGTGATCACGTTGCTGTGCAGAAAGCACTCGACCAGTGGGTTGCGAGACTTGATCCCGAAGATGATCGTCTTCGGCACCATCAGATCGAGGCGATTTGGGTTTATCGAGGTGTAAATGGAACGAATGCCAACCTGCTACGGGAATTGCTCGGGTGCGATGACAAGTATGCTCGCGCTGCGGCGATTCAGCAGTTGCGGTATTGGCACGGTCAGTTCGATGATCTGTATTCGCTACTTGAAAACGCAGTGAATGACTCTTATGCGATGGCACGCATGGAAGGTGTGATTGCTGCCAGTCACATCGGAAGCAAGCAGGCTCTTGATGCCATGCTGCAGGTGTTGAATCATCCCCAGGGAGGGCATCTCGCTTATGCAATTACTTGCGCCTTGGAATCGCGTAAGTTGAAGCGGCATTGGGAAAACAATGATGATTATGATTTGCGACAGCTTTTGCGGGATGCGAAACAGAGTGCTGGTTTGACAGAGCCCACTCCTAACGCCGCTGATGCCCAATTCGATTCCCAGAAAGATCTCGCAAAGATCAAGATTTCCTGCATGCCAGAAGTCATGCGATTTACGACGGAGCAGTTCAGTGTCCGTAGCGGTCAGCCTGTGAAGATTGTTTTCACCAATCCGGATGCCACCGATCACAACCTTGTTTTGGTCAAACAAGGGGCACTTGAGGAAGTTGGAATGGCAGCTAATGCGATGGCTCGTGATCCCAAAAACGCGAACTCCGATTTTATTCCCAAAGACAAGCGTCCGCTGATTTTACAAGCTACCAAGATGGTTGGCCCAACGAGGAAGTCGCGGGTTCATGTGTTGCGGTTCAAAGCTCCCACCGAACCTGGGATTTATCCTTATGTTTGCACCTTTCCTGGTCATTGGGTGGTGATGAAGGGGATCATGGTGGTTGCCGATTCTAAGGCCCAAGCGGCTCAATTATTGGCTGCAGAGAAACCTGCGACGATTCAGGAATGGAAAATGCCAGATCTGGAAGACTTGGTGGTTCCCGAAGCGACCGAAAAGGTGGTGATGCGGGGAATGGCGGCATTCATGAAAGCAAACTGCAACCAGTGCCACGTGCTTGCAGGCCATGGTGTGAATTTGGGTCCAGATCTCATGAAGGTTACGGAACGTTATAAGGATGCGCGGTTGCTCAAGCAGTTGATTGAGCCTTCCAGTGAAATCAATGAGAAGTACCAAACCTTCAAGTTTCTGATGGACGATGGCCGGGTGGTGAGTGGAGTTGTTGCTTCAGAGGATAAAAAATTCGTGAACGTGATGACCAGTTTGTTGACTCCGAAGCAACTGACTCGCCTCAATACAAAAGAGATCGAACAGCGTGTCAAATCAAAAGTTTCCGCGATGCCGGCGGGACTGCTTGATGTGTTGACCGAGCAGGAAATCGGCGAACTGATGTCCTTTTTGCAGTCGCCGGGATTTCAAATGCCCGAGCATCTGAAAAAAATGCATTCTCATGATCACCACGGTGGCAGCAAGAAGTAAATCCTCACGCCTTAAGCAGGAAACGCTTCAGCGAGAAGCTGACTTCGGGTTTCAGAGCATTAAGATCCGACTTCGCGAGTGAGCCGTTTCACGCTACATTTTGGAGCACACGGCAATGAGCGGCATTCAGCAGTTTGATTTGCGGCGAAAAATGGCTGGTCAGGTGAGGTGATTGATGCGAATTGTGCTTTGCTATCCCGTTGAGGAGAGGCATGTTGCCCAGATTCAAGACGCTGCTCCCGAGTGGGAGGTGGTGAATGCTGGGCAAGAGCGAATTGATGAGTTGTTGCCCACCGCAGACATTTTCATTGGGCATGCAAAGGTGCCGGTGAATTGGGATCGTGTTTTAGAGTCTGGGAAATTGAAATGGATTCAGTCCTCGGCGGCAGGTCTGGATCATTGTCTTGTGCCCGGCGTTATTCAGTCTGATATTTTGGTGAGTAGTGCTTCGGGGCTTTTTGCGCCACAGGTTGCGGAGCAGACTTTCTCACTACTTTTTGGTTTGCTTCGGAGAGCACCGCTGTTTTTTCGTGCCGAACAGAAACGAGAGTTCATTCGCTTGCCGACGGATGACTTGAGAGGGAAAACGGTGGGAATCGTTGGTATGGGTGGGAATGGGCGTATGCTGGCCCGGATGCTCAAACCTTGGGATATCAAGCTGGTAGCGACCGATTATTTTCCGGTTGATCCACCTGCTGAATTAGATGAACTGTGGTCTACCGACAGATTGGATGATCTGCTTGGGCTTAGCGATATCGTGTTATTAACGTTACCGCTGAATGTGCACACGCATGGATTGTTTGACTCGCAACGGCTGAATCGGATGCGTTCGGGGGCACTTTTGATCAATGTCGCTCGAGGTGCAGTCGTGGTCGAAGATGCATTGGTGAGGGTTTTGGAGTCCGGGCACCTTGCCGGTGCCGGGCTTGATGTTACCGAGGTTGAACCGTTGTCGCCTGACAGTTTGCTTTGGGATGATCCCAAGGTGATGATTTCACCTCATGTAGGGGCTCAGTCGGCACGCCGCATTGATGACACCACGGACTTTGCCTGCGTGAACCTGAGTCGATATTTATCAGGTGAGTTGCCCTACAATCGCGTCGACAAAGTGCTTGGGTTTCCTCATCCCTCAGTCGTGTGGCGTCCAGCCACCAAATAAAGGGTTTCTCTTGAAGTCCAGTTCACCCCGTTCCAGCAGCAGAGATCATGGCATCACTCCAGATGCTGTGATTGTGGCTACAGATCATGACGCAGCGCCGGGCACTGTGGGTGAGGGGAGCCCAGGCGGTCAAAGGGAATTGGGCCCAATTCGCTTGCCCTTAAAGAATGCGGGCGATTTCATTTTGAAATTCAACGAATATTACCGGTCGCTGGGGTTGGAGCTTCATCAATACGCCAACGAAAAAATCCCCGACAGTCAAGAGACTGCCGAGGACTTGAATGATGAATCGTCGTCTTCTGCGACCGATCACCTTACTTGAGAGATTGAACTACTTTTAGCGAAGGAACGAGTTTCGCGAATAGTGATCCAGTGGAGTTCTCTTCAGGTTTGGTGCGCGATTAAATTCACATCAGTGACGAAACGCTTCGGAGTTGGCTCAGTTGCCACATCCGCAGCTTGGCTCGCAACCGCAAGTTGGCTCGCAAGGAGCTTCGCAACCGCAAGTTGGCTCGGCACCACATGCTGGCTCGCAGCAGTTGTTGTGATGCTTCTTGAACATCTTCGAGAACAAGCCTTTCAGGCCGCACTTAGGTCGTGCGCAGGAATCGCAGCAGTCGTCAACGACTTCGCAACCGCAAACTGGCTCGCAAGGAGCCTCGCAACCGCAGGTAGGCTCACAAGGAGCTTCGCAACCACAAGCTGGCTCGCAGGCTGCTTCGCAACCGCAGGCTGGCTCGCAACTATTGCTGCGATGCTTGTGGAACAAGCGATGAAGGAGGCCCTTCTTCTTCGATGCACATCCGGCATCACATCCGCAAGCTGGCTCGCAACCGCAAGCTGGCTCGCAGGGTGCTTCGCAACCGCAAGTAGGCTCGCAAGGAGCTTCGCAGCCGCATGCTGGCTCTACGTCACAACAAGAGTCGCAACCCTTGTTACACAATTTGTCAAACAGGCCGAACGCGTTAGCGTTGGCTGAGCTCGCAGCAACCATTGCGATTGCGATCAGAGCAGGAACGATTACACGACGCATCGTGAGATCTCCATGGAATTAGGAACTGGGGAAGGTTTTGCCAGGCTTGAGCCGCGACACGTCCGAGCGGCCAATGGTCAGCGTTAACTGACCTGCTCGAGCCGATCATCATCAACCACTCTGGTATTTGGTCGATCGGCGTGTTGCGGCGCAACTGGCGGACACCAATCGGTTTGGTGTTCAAAGGGAGCTATCGTCGATTTCCGCTGGCTCGCGTTGCCTATCCTTTCAGAAAAGGGGCAACGGCTACGAAACACAGGGCAAAAGTAACGTCTCTAGCCGTCGTGCGTTTCAGGCCGATTATGACGGCATAAAACCGTTCGTGACCGGTACCGTTTCACCTCGTAGCTTGACTCATCTGCAAACCCTGCCAAGTCAGTGGCTGCCAGCTTGGGGTGACTACTGCCGTCAAACACTGCCTGATCAGACTCTGAATTCGGTGAATAGCTACCTCCGTTGGCTGCAGGAGTCGCTTGGGATGAAGGGGGGGCACTTAGTGGAGCAACTAAGTACGACGAGCAGGCACGATAACATCCACGGCGATCATTGCGGGCGAGCTTCGGAGTAGTGTGAAAAATATCAACTGTTGGGAAATGCCATAAAACTTGGGGTAGGGAGGATTGGGCTTTTGGTTGACGCAGCGGCCTACAGTTTCCGGCGGATGATTCTGGCAAACCAAGCCGTGAGCGACTTGTTACACTTCATTTCGGTGGTAGGAGAAGACCTCCGCGTTTTCATGATCCGCACGGTTTCTGCAGAAGTTAGGTGCGTCGGTTGCGATACACGTTGCCACTGAAAGCTTAAGATTTGTGAAGCCATCGTGTTTAGAAAGAGGTTTTGACTGGCGAGCAGTTTTGTTGGCGAGAGCGTTTCAGGTCAAGTGTTATGAACAACGTAGAAGATGATTCGGTCAACCCATACGCACCTCCAATCTCGGTTCCTGCTGTCCAGAAGGAGGATGACGAATTTCCTAGCCGCTTGAAAGTGGAGCTTGTCGGACGTCCAAAGCAGAAAGATCTTCGGGCCTGTTTGGTTGCTGAGCAAAGAATCAATGTGGTGGGACTGGCCGTTGCCTTTGTGTCATTGATTACGCCGATGGTCGTGATTGTGGTCGAAAGATTCCCGCTCGGCTTATTAGTCATGAGTGTTGGTGTTTGTGGGTTGCTGATGGTTGCGTACGTTGTGTCCGCAGTTCGATATCGTGCTGGTGTGTTCAGAAATGCATTTCCTCAGTGGGACGCTGCCGATGGTGGGCGGATTGATTCTGATGGGATTGCGTTGTTTGAAGGTGAGTCGTGGGTACTGTACCGTTGGGGATGGTTTAGTCATGCGATTGTTGCTGACCATGCGATTTCATTTGTTCCAAATCTAAGATCAAAATGTCCTGTCCTTATCGGGCAGGACATGTTGGTGACTGAAGTTTCCGGGAACGCCCTCGATGAGTGGGAGACGTTCATCAAGTTATCGGTTGATCTTTTGGAGCGGTCGCGAACTACCTTTTATAGAAACAGGCAAGCGATTGATCCGACTCAAGTGCGTTCCAATGTGGAGCTAATGTGCAATCGAGAGCGGTTGCGCACTGTAGTTGTAGATGTAGGAGCAGTTTCTTTTTCCGGCGACGTCACGACACGTGATCTCGAACGGATTGCCACCGTTAGTGCCGTCTTGAGACGAACATTGAGAAGTCGAATGGTCATCGGTTTGCTAACGCTCTTCGGTGGTCTGATAGTTGGTGGTATTTCGGAATTGTGGCTGAATGAATTTGCAATTTTGCTGGTTTTCTATTTGATGGTTATTTTGGCTTGGAACATCAAAGCTAGAACGAGTCGAGTGCTGGCGACGCAAAGACGGCATTTCTTTTTGCTAGGATATGTCACTGACCAACGTGTTGTGTTGGATTTGGACATTACCGTTGCCAGTTTTGCATGGCGCGAGATGCAGTTGCTGGTGGCTACTGATGATTTGATTGCCATCAAGTCAGGGCGTCGAGGTCAACCAATTGTGTTGCGGCCGGACATGTTTCAGACTGCAGAACAATGGAATGACGTATTCGAGACAGCAATGCAACATGCGACACCTGCCTCCGTTTGATGACCTAATTCCCAAGCAGCACGCGGTGGTACTCAGAATCTGCAACTAAGTATCCCAAGCCTTTTTTGTAAGCGATTCCATGAGGCCGTTTTAATGGGAACGTTTCATTTGATTTGTTGCCGCCCAGTACGGTGTCGACACGATTCAAGGACAGGTCAATGCGTCTTACAGCATGGTTTTCGGTATCAACGACTAGGATTCGGCCAAGGTCATCCAGCACGATTCCTTTTGGGCCTTTGAATGTCGCTTTTTTCGGCGGGCCGCCGTCTCCCGTGTAGCCTTTTTTTCCGGTACCGGCGACATGATGAATCGTATTCGTCTTGCGGTTGATGCGCCAAATGCTGTTTCCCTCTCGCAATGCAATCCAGATGAAGTCTTTGTCGACGGCCAGCGAGCGTGGGCCAGCCAAAGACGATTTCAAAGACGAACCGCCATCGATGGGCAGCTTTTTCTCACCAGTTCCGCTGATGGCTTTTACCACACCGGTTGCCAAGTCGATCCTGCATATACGGTGATTGCCAGTGTCGGCAATCAGGAGCCCCCCTTCACCATCGAGTACCACGCTGTGCGGTTCCCTGAACTGCACTGCTGGGCCACGTTTGCCATCGCCTGCCAAACCTGGTTGCCCGTTCCCAGCGAGGGTGGTAACAATCCCTGATGTTTGGTCAACGTATCTTATGACGTGGTTTCTAGTGTCTGCAATGTAGAGATTGCCAACAGCATCCGCTCTGACCTCGTGCGGCCAATTGAAGGTGGCGTCCTCTGCGCGACCGCCGTCACCGCTGTATCCCATCAGCCCATTGCCAACGATGCGATGTAGGTTTTGTCCATTAGCTTTGCCACGGTAGATGCAATGGTCATCCACCGAGGTGATCCATACGCTGTCGTCAGAAAATTCGATTCCAAAAGGGTTGCCGATTGCCAAGCTAGCAGCAAGTCCTGCAGGGGTTCCGGGTGGGTAGGCCACTGTATTTCGGACTTGTTCACCAGTGCCCGCAAAAATACGATGCCTGGGAGAAGATGCTTTTTGGGCGGGGCACGTCGTAGCGACCGTGAGTTGAATTGCCAGAAAGACGATAGTCTTGTGCATGGTTGTAACCGTTAGATGAAAGCGAACATGAGTAAGTCATTATAGAGACTACGCAGGTCTCGCACGATAGTGCTTCAGCGTCGGCCCTCGGTTCTATGAACGCAAGTTGGACTGCCACGAAGGACCATCAAAGAAGCAAACACGCTAGCTAACTGAGCAACGGCGTGCTGCAGCATGTGGAAGCCAAAACGTAGTGCGAGTCACACTACGGATTGAGCTCTTGCGTGTGCTTGTGAGTAGAACAAAACACAGCGACCGGTTGGGAATCGATTGCTTGTGTTCCGTGGCGGGGCTGACAAAGTTGTAGCTGCGTCGAAAGCAAGAAACTAAAACAGAGCAATGAGACACACTTCCATACCCAGTCGCATGGTCAGGGCATGTTGGCTGGAATTCTTATGAGTATGAAGGAGCATCGAACATCGGGCAAAAGAGAGACGATTTGAAAATCGCTTGTGCGAGCTTTCCTCAATTGGAATTCTAGCCTTTGATGCTGTTTTTGGCTTTTTTCAATGCCTCGGTTGCAAGCAGGGCTTCGATAACATCGGTCGCCCATTGTTTGCCACGTCCTGCGATAAGGATGTCGATGACACGCTCTATGGGGATGTTCGTTCGATAGGGGCGATCACTGGTCATCGCATCAAAGGCATCCGCAACTGCGAGGACCTGAGCATCTCGGGGGATGCCGTCACCGGACAGTCCATCCGGGTAACCGCTTCCGTCCCAGGATTCGTGATGATGGCGAACGGCCGGCAGGATCTTCCGAAACAGCTTTATTTGTTTCAGGATATCATAACCAAGTACCGAGTGCTGTTTGATCTGTTCAAACTCTTTCTTTGTGAGTCTGCCTGGTTTTTGGAGCACTGCATCATCGACACCAATTTTTCCTATGTCGTGCAGGATGCCTGCCATGCGGATGCGTTTAATTCCATCAGGATCGTATTCCAGTTTCTCGGCGATCATGACAGCGACGTCAGCGACGCGTGAACTGTGTCCGCTAGTGTAACTGCCCTTCGCATCCAAGGCCGAGACGAGAGATTGAATCATCCCATTGAACATCTGTTGGATTTCGACGTATTGCCGTTGGTTGATCAGGTGGGCTGCCAAAATCATGGACGTCGACTTCATCAAGTCGGCTTCTACCGTGCCAAATTCATCTTCCTGGATTGGCCTGACTGCAATCATACGTCCGAGGCTGATCCCGTCACGTTGAATGGGAATGACAACTGTTCTGACGAATCCGGGACTGTCTTCGGAAGGATGGTTCTGGATGGCAATGGGTTCGGCACCGGGCGTGGGTGTACCCCCAACCACGTCCTCTAATGCGTGGCAAGCGACCTCGTTGAGCCAGTCTGGGTCCCAGCGTTCTCCGGTAAACAGGAAGCATCGAGGTGAGTGGAGTTCAGAATCCTCGGCTAGATCAATGGCAATCGTAGAAGCATTGATGCAAGGGACTAGCTCTTGCAGCAGGCTCTGGCAGATTTCGGCCGAGTCCTCTCCGATTTTCAGTCGTTCACTGAACTGATGAATGAGGGTGAGTTCCTCAAATTTCAGCGACAAAGCTTGGGCTAATCTGTCTACTTCGTCTTCCAGCGGAACATCAGCATCGGGAATGGTTAGTATGGTTTCATCCGCGAGCACCATGGTCGGGTCTTCCAATTTCTCTACTTCTGTCAATGCTGTGTTCGCCTGCTGCGGGCCCACGTCCATCTGCGATGAATCAGTATTCCGGTTTTTATCTGTGAGCATGAAATACTCGATTGGTGATGTGTCACCTGCCGGCTTCCGGAAGTCTAGGACGTAAAATCGAGATATCCCGGCTCGAAGGGGATAGATGGCACACCTTCCCCCCCCGATCTGTATGGGATTGAGGCTAAGAACGTATCTGCCGGTTGTTCCGACAGAGACATTTGGCTGCAGCAAACAGGAACGCCCGTCTGATGATGCAGGCGTTGTGGCAGGCTAGTCGTATCTTGGACCTTGGTAACGGCAATTGTGTCAGGAAGAGAGAGTCACCTTAGAAACGCCCGCAGACGCGTCACGGTGACTCGCTGATCAAAATCGCCGCTCAACGCTAAATTTCGCGAGTTCAACCAGCGATCGCTTTGCGTCACTTTCGGGGAGGCAGTCCAAGGACCTGATGGCACATTCCTTGAACGACTCAGCGACTCGTTCTGTGTACGACCGCGCATCGCTTTTTTCGAGGAACGGCATCACTGCATCCAATCGGGTTTCAACCGGTCCAGTCAGGATTTCGCTGATCTCCTCCCACTGCGAAGTCCGGAGCGTCTCCCGCAGCCGGATCAGGGGAAGCGTCATCTTCCCCTGTCCGATGTCGGTACCGAGCGTCTTGCCAACTGTGCAGTCGTCACCCCACAGGTCAAGAAAGTCGTCAGCTATCTGAAAGGCAATGCCGAGCGAGTCGCCGTAACGTCCCATGGCTTCTACCGTCGTCGCCGTCCCACTGGAGTACTTCGCTCCCAGCTCGCAGGCAACCCGGCAAAGCTCTGCGGTTTTGCCCCGGATCATGGCAAAGTAGTCCTGTTCTGAGATGTTCAAGACGTCTCGTGACAACACCTGTCTTAATTCACCTTCGCAGACCAAGCGGGCCGCTTCTCCCACCATTCGGCACGCTTCCGTCGAGGGTAACGTGGCAGCGAGACGGAAACTTTGGGCGAAGAGATAGTCACCGACCAAGATGCTGGTGTGTCCATTCCAGCGTGCATTGACTGTTGCAACGTGCCGCCGCGTCTCTGCCTCGTCCAGCACATCGTCGTGGATCAGGGTGGCAGTGTGAACCATTTCAACAACGCTGCCCAGAACCACGTGGTCAGGCCCAAGCGAACCAACGGCCGCCCCGGTCAGCAGCAATAATGCGGGTCGGAGCCTCTTTCCGCCCAGTTGCGTGCCGTGCTGCAGCACTGGAATTAATTCCTCATGAGGGCTCTGGAGCTCAGAGGCTAGCCGGTGCTCTACTGCCATGAGTTCGGCAGCAACGGGTGAACTTAAACGCAGCATCGCTTCCTTCGCTGACGAATTGCTGGTCACGCCAGCGATCCGTGCCTTTGGGGCGGGAGGCCTCGCCATCCGCATGCCCCTCTCTCGGGATACTGGCTGAGAGTTTCGTGGTGCCCGATCGGTATCTGTCGTCGGAAGTATGCTCGTCGAATCCATCTCGAAGTGACTCATCAGGAGGCTGCGTTGGTCCACTGGATTGCGTTGTTCTGCTGGGTGAGGATCGTGACTGGTTGGGTTGTCAGCCTGCCCACGAACCTACCTCTCCATAGCTTCACCGCAGATGCCTGGCTGCGGGCAACCGGCTGGGTCAAACTCGATGGTAATCACCGGTTTTCCCACCTTTTTTTTCCAAAAGACGAATGTTCTTGACCTCCATCCCACGTTCCACGGCTTTTACCATGTCATACACCGTCAAACATCCAACGGAGGCCGCCATCAAAGCCTCCATCTCCACGCCAGTTTTTGCAGAGGTTCTGACGCTAACTTCGCAGGTGAGTCGCACTGGGTGTGAGTCACCGCCGGAAGCCGGGTTGTGCTGGTCGTCTGGTTTTTCAAGCCAGTCGAATTTGACTGAGACGGCTTCCACTGGAATTGCGTGACAGAGGGGAATAAGCAGATGTGTGCTCTTAGTTGATTGAATGGCAGCCAAGCGGGCGACACCTAGCACATCGCCCTTTTTAGCGTCCCCAGATTTGATGATTGCAGCTGTTGCCCTCGACATCGCAATTTCGCCAGCGGCTGTTGCCTCACGAACGGACGGCTGTTTGGCAGAGACATCTACCATATGAGCCTTCCCGTCAGAATCGAAATGGGTGGGCGTATTCGTCAGTGGATCACTTCCAGGATCGGGGGGCATCGGGGGTGTGGTCAGAGAGCGTGACCGCCGTTGGTTCTCACTTTCGGGACTCGGCACTCGTTTGTCAACCATCCGGGGCAGCTTGGGGATTTCGCCGACGATTTCGCTTAGGATTTCGCTGAGCGCAAAAAAAAAGCGTTTCACATCTGCGGGGATGTGAAACGCTTATTCGACGAGGCATTCAGGATCATTGTTTCGTACTTTAGCTGAATCCGTTCAGCTCGGTCCGAAACTAGACCAGCTCTTTCTTTGTACCAACAAGAGTTCGAAGTCGTTCTGCCAGCAAATGGGCGTCAAACGGCTTCTTGAACGTTTCGTTGATGCTGCTTCGATCAAAGCTCATCGGTTGGCCATCATCTGGCAACAACGCGATCAGGATAATATCGGTGAAGTCAATGTTCTTTCGCAAGTTCTGGCAGATTTGCACTGCTTCGATCTTGCCAATCGAAAAGTCAACGATGATACAATCCGGATTGAAACTCTCGGCTTGAATTCCAGCTTCAAAACCGCTTGCAGCAACAGCCACTTTAAACGATTTCTCGGGTGGAAGCTCGCGCTTCAAATTTTCAATCAACACCTGGTCTTGGGCGACGATTAGGCACTTTGCCATTGCTTCGTCTTCCAAATCGCCCAGGGGCATACCATGCTCCTTGAGAAACTTGATTAAGTATTCTCTCGGAATACGGCGGTCCTGTGATCCAGGAATGCGATAGCCTTTCAAACGCCCCGAATCGAACCATTTTGAAACGGTTCGGGGTGCTACTTTACAGATCTTGGCGACCTGTCCAGTTGTGAAGACCTTCATACTAGGTTCTCCATAACGCCTCGTTTTATTCCCTCGAACAATGGTGCGTCGGTAACCATTGTTCTCGCAGCCCGTCTTCGTAGGTGATGAATTCAAGCGACCGGTCCTGAGCGGTCACTTCCATTTACCATGGTGGGTCACGGTAAACAGACTGATGATTTCATTATCAACGTTGGGTCTGGGCCACCCGGTTTGCATCTTGCGACGCTCGCCCTGCGGGATCCTCGCGATTTTGGTTGTCAAAACTTCATTAAATGGCCACCTGATGTGACCGCCCACATTGCTGTGGCAGGGGTAGAAGCTGCGAACCAACGGCGATCAACGCCCAACGGTCCCGACAGCTGAGCGTGTGACTAACGCTTTTGCGTGAGTCTCGCTCAATGCAGGAACGTTCGGCTATGGCCGCCGAGTTGCTCGTGGTCGCTGCCTCATCGCATCGTGCGACTTGGCAACAGCCTGTTGCATTTCCCAGAATCCCCCCTGGGTAGACAGTAAACCTTTGGCAGAGGTTGAAGCTCAGTTGCCCGCGGAGACCGCGAGAAGTGAACTCAGCCCTTGAAAAGGGTTCATTGTCCGAGAGTTAGTTTCGAGTAAAACCGGCCCAACTCTTTAGTGCGTTTGATTGGGAACAAGCACTATCAACGGTTTCGTCGGTGCATTGGGCATAAGTTCGCCTTTCGGAAATTCATGACAACAGGCGAAAAGTGCGTGAATCCCGAAGAATCAGAGCGATTGGAAGCGATTCGATCTCCTCCTGCGGTGACTGGAGGCTGGGGAAAGTTTTTTTTGTTTCTTTTGCATCTCCCCATTTTCTGGCATCTCTGTCAGGCGTTGCAGATCTTATCAGTGGCGTTTTGAACCTTAAACTCCGATTCATCGATGGTTTTTGCTCAAGTTGAGAGTGACGAAACGAGCGTTGTGGTGTGGATGACGCGAGCCCCAAAGTTTTGGGGCATCGCCTCAGCGAGCCGGCTTCACCATGTGATCGGTGTTTGGATTCGAGCGATTGCTTACCTACACTCTTAGGTCGTGAGGGTCGTTGCCCCGAATTTGCTGCGACATGTGTCATTGACGCAGAGTGGGCCCATCGGCAAGGTATTCGGGTAGGAAGGGAAACACAGGCTTACGAATGTCGTGCGTCTTTCTCTTTGTTTGGTGGGGTAATTTTGAAGCGTGGTGCTGTTCCTGTTGCAGGTTTACACTCGTTTGGGGGGCCCGGTCCGTGGCTCCAAGAATCTGTTGGATTCGTTGAAGCATGCTGGCACGCTAGAGAGAACGGGCAGGAATGCCGTTCGAGAGATGCCACTTGTGTAGTTACCCTTTACAAAAGCTAACTCAACTTGTGTTCTATTGGAACAAGACAATATGGATGAATCCGCAGCCAGATTTTTTCAAGCAGCAATTGAAACGCCTAGTCCATCCGGATTCGAAGAACCAATCCAAGCTCTGGTCCGAGATTATATTTCACCCTTCGCAGATGATGTTCGGATCGACGTTCATGGAAACCTGATCGCGTCCACTGGCGGACCTGATGGGCCGCGTCTGATGTATGCAGGCCACTGTGATCAGATTGGGATGCTGATTTCGTATATCAATGAGGCGGGTTTTGTTTTTGCTCAGACGATTGGCGGTTGGGATCCTCAGCAGCTGATCGGGCAGCCCATGACCATCTGGACTCAGCAAGGGCCGGTTCCCGCTGTGATCAGTCGTAAACCCATTCACTTGCTCACGCCCGAGGAACGGAAAAAAGTCGTCGACCTCAGTGACCTGTGGCTCGATATCGGTGCCGCAGACGGGAAAGAGGCAGCGGAAAAGGTGATGATCGGAGATCCAGTAACGCTCGCATTGCGATTTCAGCCCTTAATGGGGCAACTTGTTTCTGGGCCTGGCATGGATAACAAAACAGGCATGTGGGCCGTGATGGAGGCTTTGAGACGGGCTCGCACCGCACCTCAGGACTTAAGGTGTCACCTTCACTCGGTTTCCACTGTTCAGGAAGAAATCGGGTTGCGTGGTGCGAAGACGGCTGCGGGTAGTGTTCGACCTGCCGTTGCGATCGCGGTCGATGTTACTCATGCATCAGACTGTCCTACCATTGATAAGCAAAAGCAAGGGCATATCTCAATCGGTGAGGGACCCGTCATCTTCCGGGGGCCAAATATTAACCCGAAGGTGTCGCAGCGTCTGATTGAATTGTGCGAACAATACTCGATCCCTTTCCAGTTGGCAGCAATCGGCAGAGCGACACCCAATGATGCAAATGTGTTGCAAGTGCACGGTTCAGGCGTAGCAACGGGCTTGGTTGCCATCCCAAATCGCTACATGCACTCTGCTGTGGAGGTCGTGTCTTTGAGTGACATTCACAATGTTGCCCAGTTACTCGCAGAGTTTGCCTTGGCGCTGGCTTCTGAGGATGACTTCACGCCTGGGCTGTGAGCTTGGGTGGGTAAATAATCGTACGCTGTTGTGAAACCGTGTTGTGATCTGCGCACGCATTTGTTTGGTGCGACGTGTTTGTGCCCCCGCCGGTAAGCATCGTTTGATGGCGCAATTCATGACGGCGCAATTCATGACGGCGCAATTCATGACGGCGACAGTGTCTGGCAACTTTTGGTTGCCGACGCGACTTGGGTGCTGATACGATCTGGAAAGCGGCCGCTGAGCTAAGGCATGGGTGAGATCCGGGCTGCTTCTTACCTTTGGTGCAAACGCACACGATGCGACCCCTTGTTTGCAGGCGTCGACATCGGATGAGACAACCGTCGAGACCGTTCATCGTGCTGAGAAGGCACCGCTGGGGATGACGATTGTCTCAATCCCCACCGTGGGTTGCTGAACTGCTAAACTGATTGACTGTATTTGGCCTTCATGATACTCAGCAATCAGGGACATCGAGCAGATGGCAGAAATACTGCTCGTGCAGTCTAACCCAACGCGTGCTGTTGAGATCCGCATTTTGCTCGAGCGAAAGGGACATGGGGTCACGCACGCTAGTAACGGTAGAGACTCAATACATGCTCTTCGGAAGGGTAAGATCGATTTAGTCGTTGCAGATCTTACATTGAAAGAGATGAGCGGATCTGAGTTCGTGCGTGGGGTGCAAGCTCATTTCCCCGATGTTCTCGTCATCTTTATTGCTCCAACGGGGGTAGAACAACTTGCAGATGAGGCGTTGAGGGCAGGTGCGGTCGCATGTGTCTCCGATGAACAGCTTCAGGTGGTTCTGATTGAGACCGTAGAGACCGTATGTCGAGTCACGTTTGGAAACGACCCTTACGGACCGCTCTTGGCCAGATTGCAATCGAACTCTTTTGATTTTGATTTGCCCAATGATCCGCGGCTGATCTCGCCGCTTGTGACGTTGGTTTTGCAGGTTGCTGAGGGCATGCATTTGCTTCCGAGAGCCGAACGCACGCGGTTTGGATTTTCCTTGGAACATGCGTTGGTCAACGCACTGTATCGCGGCAATTTGGGCTTAGGGCCATCGGTGACTCCAAGTCATCATCAAATCGTATTCGGACATGCGACGACTGACTTGATCGAAAAACGCAAGTCTGAATCGCCGTATAAGGAACGGCGTACTCAAGTACGTGTGGATGTCGACCGGTCGCGAGTGAAGGTCACAGTGCGAGACGGAGGTGATGGGTTCAACGTTGAGAACTTTTTTGAGAAGGCAACGCTCGCTCGACTACAAAAAGATACTGGGCATGGTTTGTTATTCATGGAACGACTCACGGATGACCTTGAATTTAACCTCGAGGGTAATGAGGTAACGCTAGTGAAAAATGCTCGATCTGTATAAAGCGGGACCTTACTGTCCAGAAAAGATCTCACTGACGCTGAGCTGAGCAACCGGTGTTCGTAGGCATTGATGCAACAGGGTTTTTGGGATGTTAGCGTCGTACGCCCCCTGTTATCTATCTCGGAAAGTAAACGACAGCAGATAGAACGGAGCCTGATAGTTAACAAACGCACTCTTTGGGCGTGTTAGTTGCGGCGAGTCTTTGGGTGTGATTACCTGGAACCTGGTACCGATTCCTGAGTCCTACTCATGAACAGGACGTAACGTATCCGGAGGCCATCGTTGTCTGGTGTCGGTATTCTTCTGTGCCAGAATTTGAGCGAGCAGAAGAAATGGGTTTCAATAGAACCTGCAGAGGTTGCTGCGCATGACGTCACTGCCGCCTTCTCTGATGCAACTGCATCACGAACGCGTCCTGCGGCAGCAGGCGTCGCGATTGTTCACCGTCTTGCGCGTCGCGGGTCTGTACTGCGTAACGGATAGTGCCTGGGACGTGAGTCAAGTATTGCGATTGTTGTTCATTGAAATCATGGTATTGATTGAGGAGACTGCTGTATGAAAACTCGGAATGAAACGACGGTAAAACAACGTCGCAACACTGCAGACCTTACCATTGGGGAGTACCTGATCCAGCGGTTGCGTGACTATGGAATTGATGACCTGTTTGGAATTCCAGGTGATTACATCCTGTCTTTTTACAGTGAACTGGAGAAGAGTCCCATTAACGTGGTTGGGTGCACGCGGGAAGATTGTGCCGGCTTTGCCGCGGATGCCTATGCAAGGATCAATGGGATGGGGGCGGTGTGCGTGACGTACTGCGTTGGCGGTCTGAGTGTTTCGAACTCGATTGCTGGGGCCTATGCCGAAAAGTCTCCTGTGGTTGTGATCTCAGGTGCGCCGGGGCTCAATGAGAGAAAGGGAGGAGCTTTGCTGCATCACATGGTCCGTGATTTCCGGACCCAGATCGAAGTGTTTGAGAAGTTCACGATCGCGGGTACTGAATTAAGTGACCCACTGACCGCCTTTGCCGAAATCGATCGGGTGTTGGATGCATGTGATCGTTTCAAACGTCCGGTGTATATCGAATTGCCTCGAGATATGGTTCATGTCGTTCCACCTGTGGCTCATGGATATGTTCGACCGGCTTATGAACATAATTTAGAAGCAACCGCTGAAGCAATTTCAGAAACGCGTGAGCGTCTCGCCGCAGCTAAGAAGCCTGTGATTCTTGCGGGAGTGGAAATCCATCGGTTTGGACTACAGGATCAATTGTTAAACCTTGCAGAGTCTTGTGAGATACCAATCTCGACAACGATGCTTGGGAAAAGTGTCATCAGCGAGCGTCATCCGCTGTTCATCGGGCTGTATGAAGGTGCAATCGGCAATGCAGAAGTGACGCGATTTGTTGAAGACAGTGACTTGGTGTTGATGTTGGGGGCTTTTCTGAGTGACATCAATCTCGGTATTTATACAGCGAAGCTCGACCCTGATCGTTGTGTTTACGCAACAAGCGAGGAACTCCGGATCTCGCATCACCACTATCATCATGTGGGCTTAAAGGAATATATCGAGGGGCTCACTGCCACCGATTTGAAATCGGTAAAACACGCCATCCCCGCTTCGCTAACCTCCAGTCGGGAACCAGAACAAACGGGGGATAGTGATTCGGTGCAACCGCTTCGAACCAGTCGAATGATGGCGGCTTTGAATCGGCGGATTGACTCTGAGTCCATCGTCGTTGCAGACGTGGGTGATTCCTTGTTCGCTGCTACCGAACTTACCATCCATGACCGAGGTGAATTTTTGAGTCCCGCGTATTACACATCGATGGGATTTAGTGTTCCAGCTGCCTTAGGCGCGGCGACTGCCCGGCCCAAACACCGTGTTGTGGTTCTGGTGGGTGACGGCGCGTTTCAGATGACTGGCCAGGAACTCAGCACTTTGATTGCAAAGGGGCATGCTCCCGTGATTATTCTGTTGGATAACCATGGGTATGGGACCGAACGCTATTTGCACGCGGGTGACTGGAAATACAACGAGATCAATCGTTGGAATTATTGTGAACTGTTAAGCGTATACGGCGGCGGGGTGGGGCATCTCGTTTCCACGGAAGGCGAGTTTGAAGATGCATTGGATGTTGCGTGGAATGACGCGTCGCAGACACATTTGATTCAAGCCAGTTTGTTGGAAAACGATGCCAGTGAAACCTTGAAGAAGCTGGCGGCTCGGATGGGTGAGCACGTCAAGTGAAGGGAATAATTGAAGGATCTCGTCCCTTGCTCGAATCAATCAGCATGGGCTGGCCTAGCAGACCAGTTTGATGCCAATTCCAAGAGGTGAGCATCAATCTGTTTGATGATACCACTGGTCTGCATTGGTTCGATGTGCTGTTTGCACAGGTTGCTTTGGTGGCATCGCGCGGCGGTTGATGTGTAGTTTTCTACCAGACTCACAGCGTCATCCAGTGTTTGGTATCGGCAGCTCTCGGGGATGTGTTCCCTGTAGCTAAGTTTGTCTGGAACGATTGGGATCGCACCTGCCCAGATTGCTTCGCAAATGGCGATACCAAAAAATTCGTGGTTGGCGGTTGATACCACAACGTCCATTTGTCCAAGTAAACGCCAGTAATCTTTCAGATCCTTTGCGAAGCCGTCGTGAATGATTCGGGCTTTGTACGTTTCGTTGATTTCTTTTAATTGTGGAACGGGATGGCGTGGTCTCGCTCCGAGTAAAATGAGTTTGAAATCGAGATTCGCGTCCGTAAGCATCCGTAAAAATGTCACGAATTCCTCGGGGCATTTGTCGTATTCCCATCGCGATACCCAGCCCACCGTGATCGGAGGAGCGACTTTGGTTTGAGCTAGTTCCTCAGCGACCTGCTCGCGACTCTGCAGTTTCGTGTCGGGCAAACGATGCTTTGGGCCTGTCACGGGATCTGGGCGGGTGGCTGACACGGGTGACAGTTCAGGGGGAGGTGAGAAGCCGGGTGGGATGATTCGTGCTTTCGCCTCCAGTGCGTCCAGAGTATGCAGGTCTCGCGTGTCAGGCATTTGTTTCAGGAAATTGCTGCTACCTTTGATAAAGTCATCAAGGTGGAACTGCGAGTTGAACCACACTTCGTCAGATGTCAGGGCTGACAACAAGTTTGTGTACCCGAAATGGTTGTCGACCTTTTTGTTGGGTGAGACGGGGTAGGTCCACTGGTTCTCGTGAAAATACAGCACCTTGGGCATCTGTTGGATTCGGCTGTCTCCTAACAACCCTAGGTAGACGGGCAAGTCCAGCATATCGGTGCAGAACAGGACATCGGGGTAGCCGACTGTCGCGACCAGTTCCCGAGTTCGGTGAACAAAGTCGATCGGGGCGGAACGCATTCTCCACTTCCAGTGGACCGGTTTGCCGGTGATGACATGCCAGTGATGCTGGCTTGTGTTTGCCAGGCACTCGGTGAATTGGCGATGGCTGCCCCCATGAAACGGGTCCAAGGTGAGGACCGAGAGGGAGTCGTTTTCATCGGTTAATGGCATGGTGACGCCGAAGAGTTCTGCGGTAATACCAACGCGTGCGGCAGAAAATACGGATGCGACCGGATGTAATCAGGTTTTGCGAATGTGCTCGCGGTTGCCAACGATCCCGCTGGTCGCATTTCGTGTGTCGATGACCAATGGTGCGTGTTCAACGATGGCATGGTAATCAAAATCGGTATGGTCCGTGGCGATCAGCACTGCATCGAGTGATTGAAGGTACTCCGGGGTCATGTCTTGGCTTTCCATGGGCGGCAGATCAAAATGACGCATGGACGGTAGAGTGGGTACGTGTGGGTCGCTGTAGCTCATCTCCGCGCCGCGTTCCAGCAGCAATTCCAGCAATTCAAAGGATGGCGATTCTCTGGGGTCGTCTACGTCTTTCTTGTAGGCAACCCCCGCAAGGCAAATCTTGCTTCCTCGGATGGGCTTTGAAAATTCATTGAGAAATTCAGACGTACGCGTGACAACATATTCAGGCATAGCTCGATTCACCTCCCCTGCCAGTTCAATGAACCTGGCATTGAGTCCCTGCTTGCGTGCGAGCCATGAGAGGTAAAATGGATCAATCGGAATGCAATGCCCACCAAGACCCGGGCCAGGATAAAACGCTTGGAATCCGAATGGTTTCGTCTTCGCGGCATTGATCACTTCCCAGACATCGATATCCATTGAGTCGAAAAGCACTTTCAGTTCATTGACCAACGCGATGTTCACGGCTCGGTAGATGTTCTCAAGCACTTTGGCGGCTTCTGCGACTTCGCAGTTACTTACGGGGATCACACCGGCGACAGCTTTTTCGTAGAGTCTGCTTGCACACTGAAGGCTAGTGTCATTGATTGCTCCGACGACTTTCGGTATTCCTGCCGCTGAAAAATCTGGATTTCCTGGGTCTTCCCGTTCGGGGCTGTAGGCCACGAAAAAGTCCTCGCCAGCCTTCAGGCCGCTTTGTTCCAGAATTGGGACGACGACGTCGCGTGTGGTGGTTGGATAGGTGGTGCTTTCGAGAACAACAAGCTGACCTTTCCTGAGTGCGGGGGCGATGTGCTCACAGGTCCCGGTCACGTACTTCAGGTCAGGATCGCGAGCTTCATCCAGTGGGGTTGGAACGCAAATCAATAATGCATCGGGTTCGCTCAACCGCTGCATGTCGGTCGTGGCTTCGAAAAGATTCTGCTCCAGCCATTCGGAGATCTTTGTGCTGTTGATGTGTTTGATGTAGCTTTGACCACGGGTTAATGAGTCGACTTTTGCCGGGTCGACGTCAAATCCCAAACAGCGATATCCCGCGGTTGTGAAAGCATCAATGAGCGGTAGGCCAACGTAGCCCAAACCGATGACACCTATGGTGCAGGCTTTTGTGTTGATCAGTGAGAGGAATTCACTTGGGAGATGGGACGGCACGTGAAATATCTCGGCGAGTGGTGGTGGATGCTTATCCTTGCGGGACAACCGTTTTTAGTTATCAAGCGTTCTTGTCTTGTCTTCCATCATTGGACGACTAGGTACAGGATAATCGATACGGATCGGTGTCGATTGGACGGGAAGATTATTAGACCGAGAGACGATCGGACGTTGAAATTGTATGACGGCGTCATCCATCCCTGTCGGCCATACTCCCGGTATTCCGGACGGCTAGTATCTGCGCACGCGGGTGATTAGGATTGTTCCAATCATCACCATGATCGCATTGCCCATCCAGACTCCGTAAGGAGGCAGATTGCCATCCTTTGCCTGTTCGAGACCGAAAATGAATAACGGGTAATATGCCAGCAGGGTTGGAAGGAAACAGAGTCCAAACGTTGACCAGTAATCACTGGTCTTGGCGATCATCGCCAGGGGAGCTCCAACGAAGACGAAAAACAAGCAACTGAAGCCCCATGCCCAACGTCGCCAAGGTTCGGTTTGTAGGCGAATCAGGCGTTTTCGTTTGTTACGCAGTTGCTCTTCCAGTTGTTTGCCCTTTCCGGCAGCAATTTGGTCAAGTCGGCAGGTCATGATGCTGAATCCGGTGTGTGCTGCGACTTCACCCACCACAATGTGATTGCGGTTGTCCTGCGCAACACTCTCCCTGCCGAGCAGATTCAACGGGACTTGACTGGGACTTTGTTCGCTCAGCTTTTTAGCTTTGAGCGCGTTTCCCAGTGGGATCGGAAATTCGCCTTCATCGGGAATGATTCCGCGAAAGTTACTTCCAGCTTCAATTTGTGTATCGACAACATAAAGAACGAGTTGTTCGGTTGCCTGGTCCCACCTCAACTCTCCCTCGCGGGCGGAAAGTTTGATCGGGTCACTACCGCCACTTTGGATACTGACGGTTGGCCGGATCATTTTTCGGCCAACAACGTTCTCAACGTGAATCGAAAACCCGCGACTTGGGTCACGGCCCGATTTGTAGTAACGCTGGTTCTTCAAATAACGATAGGTAACGTCTTCAATCGACATCAGCACCACACGCTGAATGCCGGGGCGGCCCCAAGAGACGGCGAGGTCTGACACATAGACAGCGATGGGACTTAGCAAAGCCGCAAAGATGAATGCAGGTTGCAAAATCTTCAGAGGTGAAATCCCCGATGCTTTCACTGTCGCCACTTCGCCGTCGGCGGCCATTCGCCCGTAAACACAACAAACCGAGAATAAGGCAGTCGCTGGGAACGAAAATTGAAGAGCGATTGGTAACACAAAGGGCAGAAGCTGAAGGATTGCCAATGGGCCAAGGCCCTGACGCAGAAGTTCGCGACCCACACCAATCAGAAGGATCAGCAGTGTCAGCGCAATCAAGGAGACCGTGAATATTTTCAGGATCTCGATCAGCACGTATCGCGTTAGGCGGGTCGGCATCAAGCTTGCGGGAGTCGGGGAACCAAAAGGTCTGCAAATTTCAGTGCAGCTCTCGTAGACCCCGATGTACCAAAGCTGACCGCCTGTTGGGAGATGAATAGGCCGTGGTTTCTCGTGCTTGAGCTCAAATCAGACAAACTTCCAAGGGTTCGATAGTGAGATTTCTCAGCGTGGTAAGATGCGTAAAACAGGGGGACCGCACATCGGAGTCCGTTTCCGGTCCTTTTGAATGCTGGCAATGCTTGCTAAACTCCCGGTTCGCACACCCACAACCCCACCGAGAACTGATATGTCCGAGAGAAAGGGATCCGATTTCGCAGGATTGTCGGTCGCCATCATCACACCTTTTGCCGATGGCGAGGTTGACTGCAAGAGGCTCCGCGATCAGGTTGAGTTTCAATTGGCTGCCGGCACCACTTGCATCGTTCCTGTGGGAACAACCGGTGAATCGCCGACCCTGACTCATGATGAGCATGACCGGGTGATCACTGAAGTGATTCAATGCGTCGCTGGTCGAGCCAAAGTGATGGCTGGTACTGGCAGTAATAGTACGGCAGAAGCGCTGCGGTTGACTCGGCGGGCGGCCTCGGAAGGTGCCGACGCGACACTGCAAGTCGCTCCCTATTACAACAAGCCAACTCAAGAAGGGTTCTATCAGCATTTCAAGGCGGTGGCTGAAGAAGTGGATATTCCAGTCTGTGTTTACAACATCCCCGGTCGTACCGGTAAAGAGATCGAGGTAGGTACGATTCAACGTCTGAGCGAGGTGGCCGGAATCACGATGGTGAAGGAAGCCACCGGAAAACTCGATCAGTGCTCAGCCATCGTCGGAACGACTGATTTAACTGTCCTCAGCGGAGATGATTCGCTGACGCTTCCAATGATGAGCGTTGGTGCGGAGGGCGTTGTGTCTGTGGTGGGTAATGTTGTGCCAGCACCCATGATTGAACTGGTGAATGCCGCATCCGCGGGAGATTTCACTAAGGCCAGAGAATTACATCACCGGCTGTTTGCACTGTGCAGCAAAATGCTCGGTCTCGCCACCAATCCCATTCCGGTCAAGACAGCCATGCAATTGGTTGGACGTGATACCGGCGACCTGCGATTGCCCATGACTCCGCTGGAATCTGGAGAGCTAGATCAGTTGCGAGAGACACTGTTTGCGTTTGGTATCCAAGAAGCTGCTGCCGTTTCCTGAACCCAGTTTCCACAACATCGGGCCAAGCTCAGCTACTTGATTGAGTGACCAAGCCTGAAAGCCTGTCATCCATCCCGCCGCGCAAACAGTTTTGAGTAAACCTGCACTCAAAATTGGCAAAGTGTGATGCCTTCGAGCAGATTGTGCGGTGTGACCGTTGAGCCTGGGGTACTGGCACGCGCATGTTTTTACTGAATCTCGCATCTGAGCGATCAAGCGTGTCATCCATGATCGGCTAGTCTGCTGGCATTCTGCCTGGAAGCTGGGGTGTTGATGAGGCAGGCCTAGGTTCAAACTTTTAAGCAGGGCAGAGTCAAAAACAGTTTTGGGCAGGTCAGAGCTAGGTTCAGGTCTGGGTTGTCAAATAAACGCATGTCTGACCGTTGGTTGTCCCCTCGGTTGCGGCGTGGAGCGTTATATTATCCTTGATTGGTGCCGCTGCGTGGTGGGTGTGTTTCGGGAAATGCCTTGTGTGTTTTGGGAAACGTGCCGAACACTGAGTCCCTCCGCACCAATTTGTGCCCTCCGCATCACCGTGTGGTTGCCGAATGGGTGGAGCCCCTGTCCACCGAAGAGCCCGCGTCGAGCAAGCAGGGATTTGGAATACAAACCCAACTGGAGTTGAGTCATGCCTTTGTTACGTTTCGTAATCGCAATCGTATTTCTACACGTCTTGGCTGTGACAGGCTTCGCAGACTGGTCGACTTATCTCAATGGTAATGACCGGGCGGGATACTCACCAACGGAATTGGAGTTTCCGTTGAAGTTGGTTTGGCAGCACAAAACCTCTGCGAAGCCTCAGATGGCATGGGAGGGGCCTCGAAACGCTCCGATCGAAGGTCACGAGATGCGACATCGCGTTGATTTCGATGATGCGATGCAAACGGTGATTTCAGACGGTCGCGTTTATTTCGGGAGTACCGTGGACCATCGTCTGTACTGTGTAAAGAGCACGACGGGTGAGGTCCTATGGACCCATTACACAGAGGGTGCGATTCGGCTCGCGCCAACATTGGCACATGGCAATATTTACTTTGGATCCGATGATGGAAAAGTTTATTGTCTCAACGCGGTCACGGGGCGGCCTGTTTGGGTCATGCGTGTTGGGCCCAAAGATGATCGCCTTTTATCGCGTGGTGAGATGATATCGCGATGGCCCGTCAGGACAGGTGTTTTGATCGATGGGGAAACGGCTTATTTTGGGGCCGGTGTCTTCCCGCATGAAATGATTTATCTGTGTGCGGTGAACGCGTTATCAGGTGACGTCATCTGGCGGAATGACACGATCAGCGAGCAGAATGCAGGCCGTAACGATTTGACCCCTCAGGGTTATCTTCTCAGTAATAAAGACAATCTGTTTGTTCCCTCTGGGCGGTCCTTGCCAGTCGCGGTCTCCAAGCAGGATGGCACCATCGTCTTTCAGGAAAAGTACTCATGGCGAACTGACGCCGGTGGTGTTGTGGGCGGAACCAAAGCACTGCTGGGAGACGGGCAGGTTTATGCTGGCGGGCCCCATCATTTTCTTGCCATGGATCAACGAAATGGCGATGTGGGTGAGGCTTACATCAATGGGCGTCAGATGGCCCTGGCGAATGACCAGGCATTCATTCTGACTGGGGAAAAGTTGATCTGTGTGGATCATGCCAAGCACTCCAAAGCCAGTCAGGAAAAGCAGAAATGGTTTTTGAAAGCGCGTTCCGCTCGCAGTGAACCTGCCAAATTAGCAGAAGCAAAGCAGAAGATGCTCGAGTTTGCACAGATCGGCGTTCTGTGGGAGTTTCCCACCACATTTGATGATGTGTTGATTGCAACGCAAAACGTCGTTGTTGCAGGCGGGCTTAACGAGTTGATTGCTTTGGATCGAAAGTCTGGCAAGCTTTTATGGACACAAAAAGTGGTTGGAAATGTACGTGGTCTGGCAGTCGATGACGGTGTGCTCACGGTCAGCACGGACGAAGGACATATTTATGCGTTTTTGTCTGAAGCAAAACTGCCTGCTGAGGTTGTAAGTTCGCCGACCCGAGAGTGGCCCGTTGCATATGGCAAACCGTATGAGGAGCTCAAGGATCAAGATCGGTTCCGCAAAGCTGCGGCAGAAATCCTGAAACGCAGTGGGCAGGCGACAGGGTTTTGTCTGGTTCTGGGGAGCGAAGAGGGGCGACTGGCTTATGAGTTGGCAGTGCAGAGTGACTTGAATGTCATAGGGGTTGAGCCTGATCCGTCTAAGGCAGCAAAATCAAGAGCCTTGCTTGAGGCAGCGGGAATGCATGGGGCAAGCGTGACCATCGTGAACGCTCCGCTTACCGACATACCGTTTAGTAATTACTTTGCAAATCTGATTGTTTCCGACACTGTCCTACAAAACCGCGAGATGGGGTGTGCCCCGGAGGATGTGTCAAGATTTCTGAAGCCGTGTGGTGGAGTGGCAATGTTGGGTTGCCCCGACTCGCAGTCAGGCGGCGAGGTTGAAAATGCTGTGTCACAGTGGTTGACTGATCTATTTCATCAAGATGAAGGTGAAATGATTAGTGCATCACCTTGGTACATGTTGCGTCGGGGAAAATTGCCGGGAGCCGGATCGTGGTCGCATCAGTACGGCAATGTTGCCAATACTTCCTTTGCGGCGGATCATCGTATTCGTGACGGTTTGGGCGTGCTCTGGTACGGAGATCCGGGGCCAAGTTCAATGCTCAATCGCCATGAGGCCGCCGGGGCACCGTTGTCAACGAACGGACGAATGTTCATTCAGGGAACGGATAAGATCATGGCTTATGATGCCTACAACGGAACTTTCCTGTGGGAATACAAGAATCCTGGAGCGATTCGAACCGGGGTATTCAATAATCGCGAAACGCACAATCTTGCGGCAAGCGATGATCACCTCTATGCAGCGGCGGGTAAGACATGTGTTGCGATCGATGCAACTTCCGGCAAGGTGATTGCCGAGTACACCACGCCGGAATCCAGTGATGGAATTGAGAGGGCGTGGGCGTATCTTGCCTACGATAACGGACAGTTGTTTGGTACCAGTACCATACGAGGGGAGTTGGAGGCGCGACTTCGTCGAAGAGGCTTGAAGGTAAAAAGTCAAACTGACGCTGTGTTCGCTGTGGATACTGAAACGGGAAAGCGGGTGTGGACGTACCGCGGTGACAACATCCTACACACAACGATTGCTGTCGGACCCGAACATGTATACTTCATCGATTCTTCCATGAGCCCTGAGGAACGACAGCAACTTTACCTGCAGGACAAGGATGAGTTTACGAAGTTGACGGGTGATGCCGCACTCAAAGCCGAAGCTGAAATGAAAAAGCTTGATCTTCGTCTCGCGGTAGCGATTGATCGCAAGACGGGAGAGAAGGTCTGGTCCAAGGCAGTCGACGTCACCGATACCACGAATGTTAGCGCCGGGGGAGGCAGTCTTACTCTCATGTACGCCAATGGGCATGTCGTCCTTTGTGGTGCAAATGCAAACGGCCACTATTGGAAGCAGTTTTTGTCCGGTCAGTTTGATCAGCGAAAAATCGTCGTGCTTGATTCCAGTGATGGAAACCAGCTTTGGGCGAAAAATGCCAACTACATGAATCGCCCCGCAGTGATTGGTGATGAGGTCTATGCGGAACCATGGGCATTTAATCTGCACACAGGGCAGCCCAAGACGAGTTCTCATCCACTCACGGGCGAGGAAACGCAATGGCGGTTCAGCCGTCCAGGGCATCACTGTGGTGTGATCACGGCGACGCCAAATATGATGTTCTTTCGGTCCGGATTCATCGGCTATTACGATCTTTACAACGATAGCGGAACAAGGCACTTTGCGGGCCAGCGGCTAGGTTGCTGGATCAACGCCATCCCGGGAAATGGTCTGGTTATGATTCCCGAGGCAAGCGCCGGGTGTGTTTGTCAATTCTCAATTGCGTCGACTGTAGTGATGGAGCCAAAGACTGAAAACAAGTCATGGGGAATCTTCAGCGCTGTTGGTGCTTCGACACCAGTGAAGCGGATGGGGATCAACTTGGGAGCACCCGGAGACAGGAAAGATGATTCAGGACGTGAGTGGTTCGGTTATCCACGCCCAAGTTCACGGGGTCGGCTTGAATTTGTATTCACTCTAAAACACCAGCTTGAGTCAGGTGGGAAGTGGTACAGTCGCAATGCCGAAGCCATTGATCTGGGTGCGACTCAGACGCCTTGGCTTTACACCTCGGGAACCAGTGGCCTGAAAAGCGTGGATATCCCACTTCGTGACAAAGAAGATGGTGCCGCAAATTACACGGTGAAAATCTATCTGGGCTCGCTTCAGCAAAAGTCGATTAAGCCTGTTGCTTCAGGTCCTTTTGATCTTTCGTTCCAGGGAAATGTGGTCGCTGAGGCTATCAGTTTTGAGCCTTCGCAAGGAACTGGCAGCAATCGGGTTTTGGTAAAAGAGTTCAAAGGTGTGCCAGTTGAGACCTCACTCAAAATTGATTTGAAACACTTGGATGCAGAAAATCCAGGATCCATTGCGGCTATCGAAGTCATTCAGGAGTGACTTGCATATCGGGTGAGGTATGCTTGCCAGAAGGTGAGCGTGCGAAACCGAAATTGTCATACCGGCATTACAGTGTTGAGCCGGCGCCGGTGGTGCTGCCCCATGCCGGTTCAGTCGTTCAACGCATCGTCAATGCTTTGATTTTCAGCGTCTCTCGCCACCGTGCTGTCGTGGCCTCGCGATTCAAAGCGAGTGGCCGTGTTTGCGTGGGCTAATGAGGCGCTGGAAGATTTTTGGTTGCGACTAAAGCAGCTTTGCACCAGGGACATAGTTGCGAAGGAAGTCATGGCTTTGCACCAATGCTAACTTGCAGTCTTCGACACTTCCTTCATAAGCACGGTCTTCGACCTCAACACAGACTGGGCCACGATAACCGGTGTCAGTTAAGGTTGAAAAGAATTTTCCCCAGTCAACGTCACCCATGCCTGGTAGCTTGGGAGAGTGGAATTGGTTCGGGTAAGCGAGGATTCCCAGGTCGTCCAGTTGGTGTTGATCAACCCTGACATCCTTGGCGTGAATATGAAATAGTTTGTCAGCGAACTCTCGCATGGGTTTCAGGTAGTCCATTTGCTGGAATACGAGGTGCGATGGATCATAGTTGAGGCCGAAGTGATCACTTGGGATGTCATTGAACATTCGTCGCCAAATAGCAGGGCTGCCCGCAAGATTCTTGCCGCCTGGCCATTCATCTGCGGTGAATAGCATGGGGCAATTTTCGATGCCCACTTTGACTCCATGTTCTTCCGCATGCTGGATGATCGGTTTCCAAGTGCTTAAGAACCGGGGCCAATTGTCATCGACGCTCTTTGTCCAGTCGCGACCAATGAACGTGTTCATCCGCGTCAAATTCAGCTTTGCAGTCGCTGTGATGACCGCCTTGATATGCTCGACTGCTTGTTCTGCTTCAGCGGCGTCACACGACAATGCGTTGGGGTAATAACCGAGCCCACTTATACCTACCCCATATTTTTGGGAGAGATTATGAATGGAATCAATGACCGCCGAGTCATTCAATTCAGCGACATTGATATGGGTGATACCCGCATATCGCCGGGTTGCTTTGCCCTGAGGCCAGCACATGACTTCCACGCACTCATAACCGATTTCTGCGGCAGTGGCAAAAACGTCTTCGAGTGACAAGTCTGGTAGTATCGCGCTGACAAAGCCTAATTGCATCATCGGTTCATTGTTCCGTATGAAATGAAGGGGTGCGTCGTTTGGGGATTCAGCAGGCAATCATCGATGTCAGGTTCGTCCTCAACTACAAAGACCGATGGACCGCCATGGTTTAGGCGGTCGTGCCTTAATTTATCGAGATCCGCTACGCTTCGCGGTCGCTCGCGTTTTCTGCTGATTTGGATTTTTTATGGCTTCACAGGTTTGGGGTCAGCACCCGCCAGAAATCAATGCTGCGTTGGCGGCAATCGTGAGCCCGTGCTCAGTTCCTCGTGGACACAAACGGTTTGCAAACCAGACTGTAGTCACTGCGATGATTTCTTGCGAAGTCGTTCGATGTCACCTTCGACTGATTCGCTCTGCTTTTCGAGGTCTGCAAGCGAGGCCCGTTCTTTGTCAACCACATCCGCAGGCGCTCGGGCAACGAAGTTCTCGTTTTCGAGTTTTTGCTGTTTACCCTTGATCTGCTTTTCAAGTTGTGATTTCAGTTTGTCCAGTCGCGCGAGTTCCGCATCAATGTCGATGAATTTCTCGAGATCGACGTGAACATCAACGTCAATGGATGTCAGTGCAAGCGGTGCGTCGGTTTCGAACGCGGCCGCCGTCGGCCCGATTGCGACCACCTCTGCGCCAGCCAGGCCCGCGAAATAACTCACCATAGGTTGCAATAATGCGAGTGAGGAATCGCTGCAGCGTATGGCGACTGGGACTGTTTCACGCGGTGCAATGTTCTGGCTAGCGCGAATCTTTCGAATGGCTCCAACCACTTCCTGAAATTCAGCGAATTGGCGTTCAATTGATTCGTCGTGATGCTCGGGTACTGCCTTGGGCCACTCAGACTTCATCACAAACTTTGGTGATTGAACCGGATTCGGCACACCACGTTCGGGTGCTACCTGATTCACGCACTCCCAGATTGCCTCGGTTACAAACGGCATAACGGGGTGAAGCAATTTCAGC